>MAAC01019048.1_pt1 | contig 58907 bp, 58 predicted proteins | sample 1115981 | NCBI WGS metagenome assembly MAAC01 (sample SAMN04961126, study PRJNA320927) | seawater metagenome | isolation source: sample BD02T64 sea water enriched with oil for 64 days | place: USA:Gulf of Mexico | collected 2013-07-27 | reverse complement strand
TCGAGAACCTCAAAAAATTAACAAAAAATGTCAGTAAAAATTAGATTACAAAGACACGGTAAAAAAGGAAAACCATTTTATTCAATCGTAGCAGCTGATGCTCGTGCAAAGAGAGATGGGAAATTCTTAGAAAAATTAGGTACTTACAATCCAAATGTAAACCCTGCAATCATCGAATTAGATGTTGATGGAGCTGTAAATTGGTTACAAAATGGAGCACAACCTACAGATACTGCGAAAGCAATTTTATCTTACAAAGGTGCAATGTTGAAAAATCACTTAGTTGGTGGAGTTCGTAAAGGAGCCTTAACTGAAGAGCAAGCAGAAGCTAAATTTACTGCTTGGTTAGAAGAAAAAGCTGCTAGAATTACAGCTAAAAAAGATGGTTTATCTAAAGAGCAAGCTGCTGAGAAAGCTGCTGCGTTGGCTGCTGAAAAAGCTGTAAACGAAGCGCGTATCAATGCTGCTAAAGAAGCCGAAGCTGCTATTTTGGCAGAAAAAGCTGCTGCTGATGCTGAAGCTGCTGCTCAAGAAGCTGCAACTACTGAAGAAGCTGCAACAGAAGAAACTACTGAAGAAAATACTGCAGAGTAATTTTAAATTTAGCGAAAGATGCGTAAAGAAGATTGTTTTTATTTAGGCAAAATCGTTAGAAAACATAGTTTTAAGGGGGAAGTTGTTATCAAGTTAGATACCGATGAACCCGAATTATACCAAGGAATGGAATCAATTTTTGTCGATCTCGGCAATAATCTGATTCCATTTTTTATTGAAAAAAGTTTACTTCAAAAAGGAAATCAATTGCGCGTGCAATTTGAAGACATGTACACTGAAGAAGAGGCGGATTCTGTCTTAAAATCTGATGTGTATTTGCCTATAGAATTGTTGCCAAAATTGACTGGAGATCAATTTTATTTTCATGAAGTAATCGGTTTTAAAGCCGTTGATGTAAATTATGGTGACGTTGGAATCATAGAAGGCATTAATGATAAAACTGCGCAAACTCTTTTTGAAATTAAAAATGGAGATAGTGATGTTTTCATTCCAATGATTGATAATTTTATCAAAAAAGTGGATCGAGAAAACCAAATCATAGAGTTTGAAACTCCAGCAGGATTGATCGATTTATACTTGAATAATTAAATACCAAATATAGAGAAGTGGCCGAGTGGTCGATGGCGCACGCTTGGAAAGCGTGTATACGGCAACGTATCGAGGGTTCGAATCCCTTCTTCTCTGCAAAAGAAAACCTTTGACAACTGTCAAAGGTTTTTTTATTTCAAAAAACACAAAAGCTCGCTTTTATGTTTTTTGAAATAAAAAAATCAGTGTGCGTAGTAAACAAGGTTTTTATGCTTGTATCATGTTCTTTTTGGGATGCACGTAGTGAATCCCACCAGGACTTGTACTGATGGGCATGCGGATTAGAAAACACAAAAACATGCGATTAGGTGTATTTATAGAATGAAGTATTCATGCTCTTCTACAATCCTTTGTGTTGTTTTCGTAACTTTTAAAGAAGGAACCTCTTTTAAGTTTAATAATAGGTAGAAATTGTATAGATAATCAATCCAAATAATAGTATCCATAGGTAAATAATAATTCCAGAAATGATATTCAATTTATCCTTGCTCTGAAAAAGCAAACACTCTTTTATGAAGGAAGATTTCATATGATTTTATTTTTCAATTAAAATTATGATAGTCGTTGTTTAGAGAAGCTTTACTATATGTGTACTATTGGTAAAGTCTAAACGGTTCGTGTTTAGGCTTCTTTAATAATTATATTCCACCTAAATACACTTAAAGCTTGTTGTTGAAGAGGTTGTTTTTTCGTGATTCTTGAGTTTCAAAGCCTTTTTTTCTTAGTGTGGCTAATTGAAATATGGCAGCTTCAATATCAATGTTATTTCTTACACCTTGAAAAACCATTCGTACATATTGTGCGTTATGTGGTGCTCCGTTTCTATTTAGGACATGCTTGCTGTTTAAGATTTTTAACACGTCTTCTGTGTAGTGGCCTCGAAAGAGGGTTTGCAATTTTTTTTGTTCTAATGCTGTAATCATAGTAATCGTTTTTTTTTGGGTATTGTGATAATTGTTGCTATCTTGTTACTGTTTTGGTATACTACAATATACGTAAATAAATTTACGAATCAAAGATTGAATGGAAAATAAATTTACAAGTATAAAGGATAGGGTTGTTCAGGTTGCGGAAATGCAGGATATTAGTAAGGAATCTTTTTTTAAGAGCATCCAAATGACCTCCGCTAGTTTTAGAGGGAGAGCCAAAGAAACACCTCTGAATTCGAATGCTATTGTAAATATAATTACAGAATATCCCGAGGTTGATTTGTATTGGTTATTAAGTGGAGAGTCAAAAATTCCATCTGAAGCAATCAATTTTGTTGAGGAATCAAGAAAAGAATATCATAAAACCTGCGATGAAAAAGACAAAATGATTGCCGTTTTAAAACAACAAATTGTAGATTTGAAAGCAGATAAAGAAGACTTGAAAAAGTTATTAAGCCTTCGTGAAAAGCTATAAATTTAAAAATTATACCCATCAAACCAACACCTTTTCAATTTAAAGAATTTGCCATTCATCAGGATAAAACTGCAATGAAAGTAGGCACAGACGCAGTACTTCTTGGTTCTTGGTGTTCTTTGAGTCAGTATCCAGATGCTATTTTAGATGTTGGAGCTGGTACAGGAATTATTTCGTTGATGCTGGCACAGCGTTGTGATGCAATGACAATTGATGCCATAGAAATTGATGCTCTCGCCCATGAACAATGTGTAGAAAACTTTGAGTTGAGTGATTGGGGCGATCGATTGTTTTGTTACAATGCTTCGTTTGAAGCCTTTGTAGAAGAAATGATTGAAGAGGAGGAGCAGTATGATCTTATCATTTCCAATCCGCCATTTTATTCAGATACTTTTGAAACTCAAGATGAGGCAAGAAATAAAGCGCGATTTACATCCTCATTATCTTTTGAAAACTTAATTTCTGGAGCAGCAAAGCTATTGTCAGAATCTGGTGTGTTTTCTGTAGTTATACCTTTTAAAGAAGAAGAACATTTTATTGAACTTACGAAGAGCAAAAATCTATTCCTAAATAGAGTTTGTAGGGTTAAAGGGAATGTAGGTTCAGAAGTGAAAAGAAGTATGTTGGAGTTTTCTTTTAAGAAAAAAACGGTTCTTTCTGAAGAATTAACCATCGAAATATCACGTCACAATTATACGGAAGAATACATTGGGCTTACTAAAGACTTTTACTTAAAAATGTAATTTATTGCTAAAAAAAAATGCGATTTCAAATTTCTTCGAAACCGCACTCTAGTAATAAATATCCCCCAATATTTATATTATCCAGTAACATTTTCAGGATTGTAACCTAAATACGGTACTTCTTTTTCTTTAAAAAAGATATCATAGTTTTCCAATTCCTTTAGTATCGGTTCATAAACTTCTTTTGTTATAGGTCTCTGAACTCCTGGAGTTGTAATCTCTTTATTCAATATTTTTAATGCTGCAATTGCAACAGGTAAACCAACGGTTTTAGCCATTGCCGTATAGGTCTGATTCTCTCCTAAAGAAACCATGCTGCTTTCTACCTGGTGTTTCTTTCCATTTAATTCATATCCGAATTTATGGTGCATCACAATCATGTCTTTATCATGTTCTTCTAAAGTCCATTTATCAGAAAGAATTTTTTGTAGAATTTGAGCTGGAGTTGCATTCTTTAATCCAACTTTTTTAGTGGTACTAAAGATGTCTAATTCTAGTAGTTTTTCCCACATTACATCATCTTGATCAATTTTTAAATAAGATCTTAACTTTAACTCAACAGAATCTGTTGGACTATAGGCTAAGAATAAATTTGTGAAATCGCGATACGTCATGTTTTCAGAATGCTCAATAGTGTATGTGTCGTCAGTCATTCCTAATTGGATAAAGGTATTCCAAGCTCTAGAAAAACCAATCTTTCTGATGGTTCCTCTGTACATTGTTGCAATATCTTCTAAACCATAAATACTTCTGTATTTTAAAGAATCTCTATTTGCATAAGCTTCAAATTTTCCAGTACCGTTAATCTGTAAAAATTCGGTTCTTCTAAACAATTTGTGGTATGGAATGTACTTATAAGTTCCTTCTTGAATAAACATTGCAGCACCACCCTGACCGGCTAAAACTACATTTCTAGGATTCCAAGTAAATTTATAATTCCATAAATTATTATCGCTTTCTGGAGCCACCAATCCACCAGTAAAAGATTCGAACAACAACATTTTTCCACCTTTGTCATGAATTTTATCAATAACCTGCATGGCACTCATGTGGTCAATTCCTGGATCTACTCCAATTTCATTCATGAAAACCAGGCCTTTTTCAATTGCTTGTTCATTCAGGGCGTCCATTTCTTCAGAAATATAAGAAGCAGTTACAATATGTTTGTTATAGGTAATGCAATCTTTTGCAACTTGAGTATGAAAACGTGCAGGCAACATTGAGATAACAATGTCTGCATTTTGTATTGCAGCGATTCTTTGTTCTTTGTTAAAAACATCTAATTGTACAGCTGTAGCATTCGGGTGGCCTCCTATTATTTGTTGAGCCCCTTCTACAGAAATATCTCCAACTATTAGGTGAAGATTTTCTTCAGTTGATTTGTCTAATAAGTATTTTATAAGTGATGAGCAAGATCTACCAGCTCCTATAATCAATATATTTCGCATTTGTATTTTTATGATTTTTTTCACCATGTTATGATTTGGTGCATTTTGTGATAGCTAAAATACACAAATCATTTAAAAAAGTTTAAAATAAAACAATAATTGATTAAATGCATTAAATTTAAACAATTGAATTTTTGAATGATAGTGCTAAAATGTAATGGGTTATGGTTTGAAAATGAGGTTGGTATAAGCGAATGTGAAATGTTGAGTTTGATGAAAAATAATACTATGTTAATTATTGAAGTTTGTATTTTTCTAGATAGATCTCAGATCCGATTTCTTGCGCTTCCTTTTTAAAAGTATTAGGTGCTTTTCCAAATTGCTTTTTGAAACATTTTGAGAAGTATTTTGGGTCGTTAAAGCCAGACAAATATGCTGCTTCTGATATTGTATATCCGTATTTAGCAATAACTACGGCCGCTTTTTTTAATCGTAACAGTCGCACTAAATCCACTAATCCATTACCCGTTAAAGCCAAACACTTTCTATAAAGAACAGAATAACTCATATTCATAGCCTCTGCTAATTCTTCCATTTTGAAGTTTGGATTTTCTATATGCGAATTAATTACAGAAACTAAGTTTTCAAGAAATTCTTCATCTTGGGTTTTGTTGATGTTTATTTCTGGATTGCGAATAATTTCTTTTTTAAATTTAGAGATGATATGCTCAGTAGAAGTAATGATGTTTTTTATTTTTAAAATTAATTCATTGGTATTAAAAGGTTTGTTGATGAATTCGATAGCTCCAGATTCTAACCCAGAAATTTTAGAATTGGTAGAGTTTTTAGCAGTTAGTAATACTATAGGTATGTGTTTAGTTTGTGGTGTTTTTTGAAGGGATCTACACATTTCTATTCCGTCTAGTTTGGGCATCATAATATCGCTAAGAATAAGATCTGGATGTTTGCTTTTTGCAAGAAGAAAGCCTTCTTCACCATTTTCTGCTAGGATAATTTTATAAAAAGGCGTTAATAAATCTTTAAGAAATTGCTGTAACTCTATATTGTCTTCAACAATTAATATTGTTTTGTCATGAATTATGTTAGGTGTGGGGTTTTTGAACTCCGATAAGTTATCGGAAGAAGGTAATTCAGTAGTTTGAGAATCGCTAATGATACATTCTTCGTCTAAATATGCATCTTTAGTAATGGGCAGTGTAATTGTGAAAAAAGTGCCTTCTGTTGGAGATGATTTTACTTTTATTTTACCTCTATGTAGATTTACCAATTCTTTTACTAGTGCCAAACCTATTCCGGTTCCTTCTGTTTGTTTACCAATTTCTGATTGATAGAATAACGTAAATATTTTTTTAAGTTCTTTATTCGGTATACCAGGTCCGGAGTCAAAAAGGGTAATTTTAATTGAGTTCTTATTGTTTACTGGAACTACTGTTATTTGAATATTTCCTTCTTTGGGTGTGAATTTAAATGCGTTTGATAGCAAGTTGTATATCACATGTTCAAATTTCTTTTTATCATACCAGGCTTCAGAAAGGTTCTTAGGGCAATTGATTGAAAAATCAATATGTTTAAATCGTGCTTGTTCATTAAAAGAGAATGCTATTTGATGAAGCTCTTTAAAAAGATTGTTTTTTGTAACCAGCAGTTTTATTTTTTTTAATTCCTTGTTTCTCATCGTTGTGAGCTCAAAAGCAATTCTAGAAAGGCGTTTTACATTGTTAGAGATGATCTGTAATCGTTGTTTTAAAAGTAAATTCCCATTGATTTCAGCACGGGTTAACATGTCGTCTATTGGGGCTATTATTAGGGTTAGAGGGGTTTGAATTTCATGAGACATTTTCGTGAAAAAATCCATTTTCAATGTATGCAATTCCTTTTCTCTCTTGTGGTCTATTTTTTCAAATATTAATTTATTTTTTAAGACATACCATTTTTTTAAGCCATAAAAGAGAAGGCATAACAGCAAGAGGTAAATAATGTATGCCATACCGTCATTCCAAAAAGGTTGTGCTATGTGAATCTTAATTGTTTTTGGTTGTATGTTCCAAATTCCTTTTTTCGAACTGGCTTTTACTTCAAAAGTGTAATCTCCAGGCGGAATGTTTGTGTAAGTTGCAAGTAATTCTTGTGGTGTTTGTATCCAATTATTGTTAAAGCCTTTTAAGCGGTATGTATAGTAGTAATTTGGAGCAAGAACATTGTCTATTGCTGAAAATCGAAACAAGAATGACGACTGATTGTAATTTAAATGCAATTGTTCTACGTTGTTAATTCCCGTTTTTATTTGATCTGGAATCAATTCTTTTGCAGGTTGATTTAAGATTTTAATACTATTAATATATAAGGATGCTTTAGAGTCTTTTTCTGCTATTTTATCAGGTGTAATTGTGCTAAGTCCTTTGATTCCGCCAAAATATAGTTTTCCTTCTGGGTCTTGAAAAGCGCTTCTGGATAAAAACAAATTGTCTTGTAGGCCGTCCGTTTCATAGTAGTTCTTAATGATAGAATCTTTTAAATTTAAATGAATCAATCCGTTTGTTGAACTTAACCAGAGATTGTGGTCGTTTTCAATTAATACAGCCCTTAAATTTGTGTTTGTTAAAGATTTATATTTGTCAAATGAGGTATAGTTTTTTGTATTGATATTAAAATTAGAAAGCACTCCATAATCACTAATAAACCAGAGAGTATCTGAGCCATTTGATGTCATTGAGAGTATGCCGGTTGTATTAGAAAAGGATTTTGTGTAGCGGTATTTTTTAAAATGAGAGTTTTGAATGTGTTTTGTGTTTTCTGTAAATTTAAAAAGCCCTCCTTTATAAAAGCCAAACCAAAGCTCTCCATTTTTATCTTCAATGATGCTTTCGGCAATTGAGCCAGACGCTCCATGTGTATTATTTTTGAAATTTGCGATTTGTTCTTTTTTGTTATTGTATAGTGTGGTGGCAATATTTGAGCTGACCCAAATACGGTGTTTAGAATCTTTAAAAACGGTTCTAACATCAGAAGCTTTTACATTTTCTGAGTTTGAAATTGGTATAGAGCTAAACTTTTGCTGTTTGACATTGTAATGCCATAATCCGTTTTTGTACGTTCCAAACCAGATGTTTCCTAAGTCATCTTCTGTGATTGATTGTACATAGAAACCTTTTTTAATACCAATATTATTAAAGTATTGTTTCTCTGAAGTAGTTTTGTTTTTGTGTGTTGTTAACCTGGTGATTCCATTTCCATCTGTTCCAATCCAAAGCTCATTTGCTCTACTCTTGTACATGGTGAGTGTTCTTGTTGGAGTGTTGTTTATTGAGCCTTCGTGATATGTGATTGAGTTGTTGTTTTGTGGTAAAATGTTGATTCCTCCATAGTTGGTTATGATCCAAATATTTTTATGAGAATCTTCATTAATATCGATAATTGTATTGGTTGTTAATGAAAATTTGTTGGTATCATTGTGTGTGTATAATTTAATTTTTCCGCTTTCTGGATTGATGCGATACAGCCCCCCTCCATCAGTACCTGCCCAGATAATTCCTTTACTGTCTCGAAATAAAGAAATAAACATTTCATTTTTTATGTTGTATTGGTTTCCTTTATAAATGCTGCTCTCAATAAATTTTTCTGTTGTTGTGTTGTATATGTATAATCCAAGATTCTCTGTACCAATCCAAAGATTGTCGTTCAAATCAAAAATAATATGTAAGCTATTTGAAAAGTTAGAAAAGGGCCCATTTATAGTGGTGAACTCCTTTTTGTTTTGGGAGTATTTGTATATGAAACCGTTGTCGGTACTTATAAAAAGCTCGTTTTTCTTATTTCTTTTTATTTGATTTATTTTAGAAAGTTTAGGAACAATATTTCGAATACTTGTAATGCTGTCTAGCTGTTTATTTTTGTAATTATATTCGTAGATAATGCCTTTTTTTGTGCTCAGGAAAGTGTTTTTTCTGTCTGTACTAACTTTACCAATCGATTTACCTTTTATATTAGGAAGCTCTTTAAATTGACCTAGAGTATCATTAATAGCAATAAGTCCATTTTCAGTTGTAATCCAAATATTGTTCCTATAGTCTTTATTAATACTAGTAATCCAATCTGTTTTTTTAGGACTTTCAAAGATGTCATTTACGCCTATGTTTATGTAATTATAACCGTCATATTTTTTTATTCCAGGATGAAGTTGCATCCAAATAAACCCTTGATGATCTTCAATAGTCTTACTTATGTTGATTGATTTATTATGTAATGTGTGATTTAAATGAATGAAATTTGTGTGACTTTGACTACTGATATGTGCTATGTTAAATAGAGGTATCAAGAATAGTAATGCTGTTTTTTGATTAAAAGAACTCTTTAATATGTTGTGAATTTTCATCAGTAGTACGTAAAATATAAAGAAGTATTCTAATGGATAACTTTCTTTAGTTGGTAATTATAAATATATAAATAAAACAGTTCTAAAAAACAGATCCCGATTTCTTTCTTGGGTAGATAAGAGCACAAATTAATCATAAAGGAGTAAATATTCATCAAACTACTTGAAAAGGTAATAATAACCACTTCTTTGATGAAAGTATCTCCTTCTTAAGCGCATGTAATTCCCATTTTTGAGAACGATAAAATGAAATTTCTGTGTGATACTACAGAGGTAAATAATTAGAAATTAGAATATTTATATGAGTTCAAGAAGAGATTTTATAAAAAAATCAGCCATCATAGGAACAGGGATTGCAATGGCTCCAAGCTTGTCATACGGGATGACAAAAAATGAAAAAAAATTACGTGTAGGGTTAATTGGGGTTGGTTTACGAGGAACCAATCATTTGAATAATGTATTGCAAAGAGAAGATGTTTTGGTAACAGCTATTTGTGATACAGATCCTAATCGAATTGCTATTGCATTGCAACGTGCAGAGAAATATGGAAAGAAAAAACCTAAAGTTTTTGGGAAAAATGATTATGACTATAGAAACCTACTTGAGTCAAAAGAGGTTGATGCGGTTATTATTTCTACACCTTGGTTATGGCATACACGTATGGCTAAAGAATCTATGTTGGCCGGAAAGTATACGGGGCTAGAAGTGTCTGCGGCAAACACCATTGAAGAATGTTGGGACTTGGTAAACACACACGAGCAAACAGGTTCTCATTTAATGATTTTAGAGAATGTGAATTATCGTAGGGATGTGTTGGCGGTTTTAAATATGGTTAAGCAAAATGTATTTGGTGAGTTGGTGCATTTTAGATGTGGATATCAACACGATTTGCGTTTTGTGAAATTTAATGACGGAAAAACGGCTTACGGAAAAGGAGTAGAATTTGGAGAAAAAGGAATTTCAGAATCTGCTTGGAGAACACAACACTCTTTATTAAGAAATGCAGATGTATATCCAACACATGGTGTTGGCCCTATGGCAACCATGTGTGATGTAAATAGAGGCAACCGTTTAATGTCGTTAACATCTCATGCAACCAAAGGGATTGGATTGCACAACTATGTTGTAGAAAATGGAGGCAAAGACCATCCAAATGCAAAATTGAAATTCAAACAAGGTGATGTCATTACATCAACCATCGAAACTGCCAACGGAGAAACTATTATTGTAACCCACGACTGTAATTTGCCTAGACCTTATTCTTTAGGTTTTAGAGTGCAAGGAGCAAATGGTTTATGGGAAAATGACGGTGATAGATTGTATATAGAAGGGCAGTCTAAACCACATCAGTGGGATGCCTCTAAAGAATGGTTAGAGAAATACGACCACCCATTATGGAAAAAGTATGGAGAACATGCGCAAGGAGCTGGACATGGAGGAATGGATTTCTTCGTAATTAATGCCTTTGTAGAATCTGCAAAAAGAAACGTAGCGCCGCCAATGGATGTTTATGATGCAGCCGCATGGAGCGCCATTACACCACTCTCAGAATTGTCAATAGAAAATAACGGTGAACCACAAGACTTTCCAGATTTTACACGTGGAATGTGGGTAAAGCGCACGCCATATAATTGGATAAAAGACACCTATTAAAACCCAAAAGAATCATTAATCAATCAATTTAAATAATTTATAATATGAGAAAATTAGTCACATGTTTACTAATCATTATGTTTGGTATTTTCCATGCTCAGGCACAAGAAAAAACGGTTACAGGAACTGTTTTTGATGAAGCTGGAAACCCTTTGCCTAATGCAACAGTTGCTGAAAAAGGAACCTCTAAAGGAGTATCTACAAATTTTGATGGACAGTACAAAATAGTGGTAAACCAAAACAGTGTTCTTGTTGTTTCTTTTGTAGGGTATACAACAAAAGAAGTAGATGTAAAAGGGCAAAATATTATTGATGTTACACTATTGCCTGATGCAACTATTTTAGATGAAGTAGTTGTCGTTGCGTATGGGGTGCAAAAAAAAGAAGCAGTAACCAGTTCAGTAGCTGTAATTAAGGCAGATAAATTAGCAGACATAACAGTGTCAAATGTGTCATCAATGTTGCAAGGAAAAGTAGCAGGGGTTCAGGTATCTTCGTCTGGAGGTTCACCGGGATCAACACCTTCCATTCTAATAAGAGGAATGGCTTCTTTAAGTGGTAATGTGTTGCCTTTGTGGGTGGTAGATGGTGTGATTCAGCACGGAACTCCAATAGTAAACCCAAATGATGTCGAATCAATGTCTATATTAAAAGATGCGTCAGCTACTTCTTTGTATGGATCTCGTGGAGCAAACGGTGTTGTTATTATTACAACTAAAAGAGCAAAAGTAGGAGTAAGTAAATTAACTTTTAACTCTAAAGTTGGTGTAAATGAATTCAACTCTGGAAATTTCAGTGTAATGAATTCGCAACAGTTATACGACTATCATGCACAAATGAATAATGTGCAAGATTGGTATACTCAAGATTTATTAGATAGAGATTATGACTGGATGGACGGCGCAACAAAATCGGCAGAAGTTCGGGAGTACAATATTTCATATACAGCCGCTACAGATAAAATGAATACCTATGTATCTGGAGGATACTTTAGTGAAGAAGGTACTATTAGAGGATCTGATTTTGAGCGTTTTACTTTTAGAATGAATTTAGATTATAAGGTGAATGATCGTTTGACATTGAAACCTAAAATTTCTTTCAGTTTTGATGATCGTTTCAATGCTGCACATGGTCGTTATGGAATATACACAAACCTTCCTTGGGATGCACCAACTGATGCTGATGGTAATGTAGTTAGAGCACAAGAATCTGAAGATTGGATTGGTAGAGATCAATCAAACTACTTTTATGATTTACAATGGAATTATGGAACCAGTAAGGCTTTTAACTTGAGTTTTAATGGAGATTTTGATTTTAAAATTACAAACGATTTAACATACGCGTCTACCAATAACTTTACGCTTTATAATTCTAATGGGTTTTCTTATACAGATCCCCTTTCTATTGGAGGTGAGTCAACTAATGGAAGTATTTCTAATTCATCCGCTAGAAGATTTACAAGGTTGACAACACAAATGTTTCGATATACTAAAGAGTTTGATGATCATTCAGTTAGTGCTGTTGCAGGTTATGAGTACAATGATTATGTATACGAAAGTTTAGGAGCTACAGGAAATGGGTTTATTAGTGGAGGTGTTATATTAGATGTAACCGCAGAACCCGCTACTGTTTCAGGGTTTAAAAACGAATATGCATTAGAATCTTATTTTCTTTCTACTGACTATTCATATAAAAACAAGTATTTCGGAAAAGCTTCAATTAGAAGAGATGGAGCTTCAAATTTTGGGATAGATAATAAATATGCTACATTTTTCTCTTTTGGAGCAGGATGGAATATTCATAAAGAAAATTTCTTTGAAAGTGATGTAGTAAATAGCTTGAAATTAAGAGCGAGTTACGGATCTGTTGGGAATCGTCCTGGCTCTTTGTATCCGTACCAAGATACTTATAAGGTTACAGATATACATTACGATGGTGTTCCTGGGGCAAGACTTTCTCAATTCGGAAATCCAGATTTAACTTGGGAAAAATCATTTGAAACTAACATTGCTATAGATGCTCGATTTTTAGAAAGATTTACCGCTACTATAGAATACTATAATAAAAATACTTCAGACTTACTTTACTTTGTTAACCTTCCAGATATTACTGCTTATAATGGGTATTGGGAAAATGTAGGAGGCTTAAAAAATACAGGGTTCGAATTTGTTTTATCTGCCGATGTGTTTAAAAATACAGCATTTAAATGGAATGTAGATTTTAATATTGGTGTCAACAAAAACGAAATTACAGAATTGTTTGATGATCGTACAGAGATTCCTAGAGGAAGTAAAATATTTAAAGTAGGTGAAGATATGAACTCTTGGTATATGAGAAAATGGGCTGGAGTAAATGGAGATGATGGAACGCCTCAATGGGAAATTGTTGATGAAACGACTGGTGAAACTACCTTAACAGGAAACTATAACGAAGCAACTTTGCAGTTGGTAGGAAATGGAACTCCTGATTTTATTGGTGGTTTTTCTTCAAGTATGAATTATAAAGGATTTTCATTAAATACAAGTTTTAGTTTTGTAAGTGGTGGTGAGATTTATAACAGTTCTCGTTCGTTATATGATTCTGATGGGTTGTATCCAACTTTTAATCAACAAGTATTAAGAAATGGTTGGTCAAGATGGGAAAACCCAGGAGATGTTGCTACTCATCCACAAGCAATTTATGGAGGGAATAACAACTCGAATAAAACATCTTCTCGTTACTTAGAAGATAGAAGCTATTTAAGACTTAGAAACATAACAATTGGGTACGATTTACCTGTCAATGTTTTAAGTCGACTAGGAATAAGCGAAGCAAAATTATATGTATCAGGAGATAACTTATTTACAATCACTGACTATTCTGGAATGGATCCAGAAGTAGGTGGTTTAGGGGGGGCTGCAAGTACATCATATCCAACACCAAAGAGATTTGTAGTTGGGGTTAACTTTTCTTTCTAATGATAAAAAAACACACAAAAATGAAAAAAATACTACGAGTACTTCCAGTAATTGGAATCATGTTTCTTTCTTGTACATTAGAAAGAAACCCATATGACGCAATAGATAAAGAAAGTTTATTTGAAAATGAAGGAGCAATTGAATCGGCTACCATAGGGAATTATGCTTCATTAAAAGGAGATAATGGACTTGATGGATGGACAGATCAATTGCATCGATTAACAGAATATCCTGGAGATAATATCTCTTTAAGCGGTAGTACTTCAGACCCTTTAAATTTCATTTATAATTATAGAGCGATTACCACAAATAGTAGAGTGGCAACATTTTGGAGTCTTTCTTATCAAACTGTGGTGGGGTGTAATGTGGTTATTGAAAAAGCAGAAGAAGGAGTTTCGGTTCAGTTAGATCAACTTATTGGAGAGAATTATTACTTAAGAGCGATGGTGTATTTTCAAATGGGAAATGTTTTTGGGAAGCCGTATAATCAAGGCGTTTCAAATTTATCAATTCCATTAAAGTTAACTTCAAATGTTGATGACGTACCAGATAGAAATACAGTTGGTGAAGTATATGATCAAGTAATTAGTGATTTGTTAAAAGCAGAATCATTAATGACAGAAAATAAATCAGCAACATATGCTACGAAAGAAGCAGCTCAAGCATTATTGTCAAGAGTGTATTTATATATGGAAGACAATGTAAATGCAGAAGTATATGCAGATAAAGTTTTGGTTTCAGGAAGGTATTCTTTACTGGGAACAGAAGCATTTAAGAAAATGAACTATTTGAATCCACAAGCAAGTTCTGAAGCCATTTTTAGTATTACTTTAAACAAGGAAGCAGATCTTCCTGGTCAATGGGATAACTGGTATACCGTTGGATCTTTATATGCAAGTATAGAAGGCAATGGTTGGGGAGAAATGTATGCATCAAGATCGTACATGGAGTTGTTAAATGAAAATGACAACGATGCTCGTAAATCATTTATTGCAGCTCAATATACTGAAGAAAATGAAACAGATAGAAAACCTTGGGTATTATGGGTAGACGATTCATATGTATACCAAACAAGATTAACTACAGAGGCTGCTGGCATAACTTCTTTTGAAGAAAGTGGCGTTAGTTATGTGGTTAGTGACGAGGTTGTAAATGGAAAAACGAAACATTATTTTGAAAAAGGAGGAAATAAACAATATGTAGATAAAGATTTTGCAATGTCTAAACGTAATGGCTTTCCAAAATGGTTTATTTTAAAAGCGTCTTTACAAGAAGACGAAGTGCATCTTTGGTCTCCTGCAGTTTCTAGATTGGCAGAAATGTATTTAAACAAAGCAGAATCTTTTGCTAAAAGAAGCATGGATCAAAAAGCTTTAGATGAGCTAAATGTTATTCGATTAAGAGCAGGAATCCCTGCATATACACTCACAAATATTCCAGTTGGAAAAACAGTTTTAGATGTTGTTTTAGAAGAGCGAAGATTAGAGTTTGCATTCGAAGGACAACGTAAATTTGATGTTTTTAGAAACGGTAAAACAATGAATAGAAGATATCCTGGTGGTCATTTATGGGGTGCAAGTCCAATTTATGAAATACCAGCATCACACAATAGAGTGATAGAGTTTATACCAGAAAAACAAATCTTATTGCAACCAACTTTGGTGCAAAACGATTAATATCTTGTTCCCCCAAATAAGTATTAGAAGCTCCGAAAGGGGCTTTTGATACTTATTATTAGTTCTGTCTAGAGATCAATATGAACTCTTTTTGGCCTTTAAATTTAAATCTATAATTACAATTATGAAATTTATAAATCTTAGAAAAATAGTTCTCTGTTTGTTCATTGGAGTTTTAATTTCTTGTAGCAAATCGGCAAGTAGCCTTCCTTCAAAAAAGTTGTTTACCAATATTCCTACAGAAGTTACAGGAGTAACTTTTGAAAACAAAGTACTAGAATCTGAAAAATTGCATTATTACAAATACCTCTATATTTATATTGGTGGTGGTGTTGCTGCAGCAGATTTTAATAATGATGGCTTGGAAGATTTGTTTTTTACATCCAATATTTATCACAATAAATTATTTTTAAATAAAGGAAATTTTGAATTTGAAGATATTACAATTAGTGCTGGCATAAAAAAGAGGGTTGGATTTGATGTAGGGGTTTCTATTGTAGATATTAACAATGATGGATTTTTAGACATCTATATCAATAGAGCAGGTTGGTTTAAAGGAGAAGAGAAATTGGCAAACATGTTGTATATCAATAATGGTGATTTAACCTTTACTGAACAAGCAGAGAAGTTTGGTATTGCCGATAAAAGTAGGTCTATTTCTTCTACTTTTTTTGATTATGATAGGGATGGAGATTTGGACCTTTATATTGCAAATGCACCATCGGGTTATAGTTTGTCTAGTAAGATAATTGACCTGAAGGAGATTCAGAAAAGTGTAAAAACGGCCACTTTTAAAGGAAGTGATAAATTGTATAGAAATGAAGGAAATGGGGCTTTTAAAGATGTTTCTGTATCTGCTGGAATTTTACCAGATTTAGGTTTTGGTTTAAATGCACAAGTAGGCGACTTAAATAATGATGGTTGGCCAGATATCTATGTTTCTAACGATTTTATAAGTCCCGATTTTGCCTATATCAATAATAAAGACGGTACATTTTCTGAAGGAAGAAACGACCTGTTTAAACACATTTCTTATTATAGCATGGGAAGTGATATTGCAGATATTAATAATGATGGCTGTACAGATATGATGGTGTTAGATATGAGTCCTGAAGATTATATAAGATCAAAAACAACCATGTCTATGATGTCTGCCGATCGATTTGATGAAATGGTAAAAAAAGATTACCATTATCAATACATGCACAATGTAATGCAGTTGAATAATGGGAATGGTACCTATAGCGAAATTGCAAATATGGCTGGTATTGCCAAAACAGATTGGAGTTGGTCTACCCTATTTGCAGATTTTGATTTGGATGGTTTCAATGATATTTATGTAACCAATGGGATATATAGAGACGTAGTAGATAGAGATATAAACAATCAAATAAATGAACACATCAATAAAAATAAAAAGAATTTAAAAGAGGAAGATTTTTACAAGTTTACACAAATGTTACCTCAGCAAAAATTGACAAATTACTTTTTTAAAAATAAAGGAGATTTAACATTTAGCAATACAACTGAAGATTGGTCAAACACAAAAAAAACGTTTTCAAACGGAGCTGTCTATGTAGATTTGGACAATGATGGAGATTTAGATTTAGTGGTGAATAATTTAGACGAAAATGCATCAATATTAAGAAACAACGCGAGAGAAATAAATGCTAATAATTTTATTCAATTTAGTTTTGTTGGACCAAAAACAAATAGAAAAGGAATTGGGGTTACCGTAAAGTTGTTTCATGAAAATGGGCAAGTACAAATTAGAGAACTTGTAAATTCTCGTGGATATTTATCTTCTGTGTCGCACAAGCTTCATTTCGGAGTTGGAGAAACAACAACAGTCCCAAAGGTAGAAATTAGCTGGGTAGATGGAAATACACAAATACTTAACAATGTTAAGGTAAATCAATTGTTTTCTATTGAATATACTCAAAGTAAAAAAGAAATAACATCACGTAAAAAAAATACCTCTAATAAAATTTTTACAGAAAAAGAATTTAACTACAAACATGTAGATCCTGTTTATAACGATTATCAGAAGCAGTTATTATTACCGCATAAATTATCACAGTCTGGTCCAGCGGTAACAAAAGCCGATTTAAATAATGATGGTTTAGAAGATGTCTTTATCGGTGGTGGATACAAACAACCTGCTCAATTACTCATGGCAACTCAAAACGGGGGATTTAAGAAAAAAACCATTCAGGAGTTTATAAACGATGCTTCTTTTGAAGATGTTGCAGCCTGCTTTTTTGATGCAGATTTAGATGGTGATCAAGATTTGTATGTGGTTAGTGGTAGTTATGAGTTTGATGTAGATTCATCATTACTTCAAGATCGTTTATACATAAACAACGGAAAAGGAGAGTTTAAAAAATCACACAATGCATTGCCAGAGATGAAAAATGCCGGTGCAGTTGTAAAACCTATAGATTATGATAAGGATGGAGACTTAGATTTGTTTGTAGGTAATCGTGTAATTCCAGGTAAATATCCGTACCCACCTACCAGCTACCTATTGGAAAATAGAAAAGGAAAGTTTAAAATTGTTACCGATCAAATAGCTCCAGAATTAAAGAATATAGGTATGGTTACTGATGCCGTTTGGAGTGATATAGATAAAGATAATGACTTTGATTTAATTGTAACTGGAGAATGGATGGGAATTGAAGTGTTTACAAATCAGAACGGCATGTTTAAAAAAGATCCTACATATGATTTTTTAAGAAACACAAAAGGATGGTGGAATACCCTCTTAGTTGAAGATGTAGATAATGATGGTGATTTAGATATTTTAGCTGGGAATTTAGGACTTAATTATAAGTTTCATGCATCAAAAAAAGAACCATTTCATGTCTATACAAATGATTTTGATAAAAATGGAGTGGAAGATATTGTATTGGCCAAATACTACAAGTCAAAACAAGTACCAGTACGAGGAAAGAATTGTACAGCGCAACAAATGCCGTATTTAAAAGAAAGGGTAAAGTCATATAACGATTTTGCAAATAAAGACCTTGCAGGAATACTCGGAGAAGAGTTTACTTCGTCATTGCATTTAGATGTAAGTGAATTTAGATCGGGGTTGTTTAAAAATAATGGTTCTAGGAGTTTTGAGTTCATCCCATTTGATAAGGAAGCACAAATAGCGCCAATTAATAGCATTTTATTTGAAGATTTTAATGGTGATCAGCTAAAGGATATCCTGGTTGCAGGAAATAATTACCATGCAGAAATTGAAACCACAAGATCTGATGCAGGAATTGGAGTTTTCTTAAAAGGAAATGGAAAAAGTACTTTTGATTCTGTTTCAAATATGCAAACAGGTTTTTTTGCAAATAATGACGTTCGTAATTTAATGTATGTAATTACAAAAGATGGAAATGCGATACTTGTTATAAATAACAATGGAAAACATCAGTTGTTTAAAGTTGAAGATAAACGTGTTAAATAAGCAGATAAAGTAGTTAATTATAAAATTGTCGCCCTAATTGCTTAAAATGTTCACTAAGAAAAGATTTTATATCTTCATTTTTGACAAAGATTAGAGCAAGAAAATTAAAAGAATGAAAAATAAAGTTTCAGTATATTTTAGTATACTATTAAGTGGTCTGTTGTTGTTAAATAGCTCATGTAGTAGAGAGTCAAATGAAGGGGGTAAGAATCAACCTATTTCCACTCCAGAGATGGATATTTCTATATTGACATCAGCAAATAGTTGGGTGTATAAAAATGAAGTAGAAACAGAAATCATAATTACAGACACCGGAATTGTCAATTGGAAAAAAACAGCCACCAAAATACGAACCTACTTTAGAGTTGATAAGCTGGGGGAAATTAATATCGGCTTAAAAGCAAGAGTAATAAGTGGAGAGTCTACTGTGAAAGTGACTTTTAATGGTGAGTCTAAGGTCATTGGTATTACAGAGACAAGCTTTAATGATTTATTTGTAGGAACATATACAGTAGCTCAAAAAGGTTATCATTTTGTTGAAATTCAAGGAGTAACTAAAACGGGTGTAGAATTTGCTGAAGTTCCTGAAGTCATTATTGGAGGAAGTGCCACAAAAGGAGATTTGTATTATGTAAAAGACGATGTGTATTGGGGACGAAGAGGTCCTTCAGTGCATTTGTCATATCAAAAACCAGATGCGGTTGGAGATGTTGTTTGGTTTTACAATGAAGTTACTGTGCCAGAAGGAAATGATGTGGTGAATTCTTATTTTATGGCAAATGGTTTTGGAGAAGGTTATTTTGGAATGCAGGTAAACTCTGCTACCGAAAGAAGGGTTTTGTTTTCAGTTTGGAGTGCTTATACAACGGATGATCCAAGCCAAATTCCAGATGATTATAAGGTTGAGAAATTAGCTGCAGGAAATAACGTAACAGTTCAAGATTTCGGTAATGAAGGTTCTGGGAAACAAAGTATAAAATTGTTTAATTGGAAAGCAGGTGCAACCTATAAGTTTTTATTAAAAGCCGTTCCTGCACAAAATAATTCGACGGATTATACGGCCTATTTTTATGCTCCAGAAACAGGGGCATGGGAATTGGTAGCCAGTTTAAGAAGGCCAAAAACAACGACCTATTTAACAAGGCCACATTCTTTTTTAGAAAATTTTAGTCCGTCTATGGGAGATAAAGAAAGAAAGGTCTCTTTTACCAATCAATGGGTTTATGATGTAAATGGTACGTGGCATGAACTTATAAACGCAAAGTTCACAGCAGATGCCACTGCTCGAAAAGATGCACGATTAGATTACTCTGGAGGTTCAACAGGAGAAGGTTTCTTTTTAAAAAATTGTGGTTTTTTTAGTGACAATGAAATCATAGATTCATTTCATGCCAGAACAAGTTCAGGAATTGCACCTGTTATTGATTTTGATATGTTACCAAAATAAGAAGAAGAATTTATATGATTACTTTTTAGAGTGAAAAATATTATGTTGAATTAGTTTATTTATTAGCCCTTAAATCAGGAGTGATTTAAGGGCATTTTTTGATGTTAAATTTGAATTGATAGAAATAATATGTTTCTTTATTGAAAAATTTATATAAAAAATAAGAAAAACGTCATGTATAATAATTTAACAATTACCTCAATATTAGGAGCCTTGACAATCGTATTAGGTGCATTTGGTGCACATGCATTAAAGGAAATATTAACAATAGATCAAATGAATAGCTTTGAAACAGCAGTTCGTTATCAAATGTATCATGTAATTGTATTGCTCTTTGTAAATACATATACTGGTTTTTCTGATAAAAAGAGAAAACAAATAAGTGGGTTGTTTTTTGCAGGTATTATACTGTTTTCGGGTTCTATATATTCAATTCAATTGACAGATATCACGGCAAAGAGTATTTGGTTTGTAACCCCTTTAGGAGGTTTGTTATTTGTTATCGGGTGGATCTTTATGGCCTTAAGTTTTCTGAAAAATAAATCCACAATAAATAGTTGATAAAAAATACATTTAGAGATTTCATTGTCAAAATATTCTGTACTTTTGTTGTTTATTATTTAACACAACTAAATAAAAAACACTAAAATTATAATAATGGTTAATCTTGATTCGAAATCGATTTCGTTAGAAAATTTAGGAATTATTAATGCTACAGTTCAATACAATTTAACATCTGATGAATTGCATGCATTAACTATTGAAAAAGGACAGGGAGTTGAAGCAAACTCTGGAGCTTTGGCAGTAAACACAGGCGAATTTACAGGGCGATCTCCAATGGATCGTTTTATTGTAAAAGACGATGTAACAAAAGATGAAGTTTGGTGGGGAAACATCAACTTGCCTTTTGATTCTGATAAATTTGACAAACTTTATGATAAAGTAACAAACTACTTATCTAACAAAGAAGTATTTGTTAGAGATTGTTATGCATGTGCAGACGAGAACTACAAATTAAGTATTAGAGTAGTTAATGAATATCCATGGAGCAATATGTTTGCTCATAACATGTTCTTAAGACCAACTTCTGAAGAGTTGAAAACGTTTACACCAGAATGGACTGTGGTAAATGCACCAGGTTTTATGGCCGTAGCAGATGAAGATGGTACGCGTCAACATAACTTCGCGATTTTAAACTTTTCAAAAAAGATCGCATTAATAGGAGGGACAGGTTATACAGGTGAAATTAAAAAAGGAATTTTTTCTGCTTTGAATTTCATTTTACCAGTATTTAAAAATACATTACCAATGCATTGTTCTGCAAACGTTGGTAAAGATGAAGATACGGCAATTTTCTTTGGACTGTCTGGTACAGGTAAAACGACCTTGTCTACAGATCCAAATAGAAGTTTAATTGGAGATGATGAGCATGGTTGGACTGCTGAAAATACAGTGTTTAATTTTGAAGGAGGATGTTACGCTAAAGTAATAGACTTATCTGGAGAAAAAGAACCAGAAATTTATGCTGCTATTAAAAAAGGTGCAATTTTAGAGAATGTAGTTTTTAAAGATAATAATGAAGTAGATTTTGAAGATACTTCTATCACGCAAAATACTCGTGTTAGTTATCCAATTTATCATATAGATAATATTCAACAGCCATCAATAGGAAAAAATCCTAAGAACATCTTTTTCTTAACTGCCGATGCATTTGGAGTATTGCCTCCAATATCTAAATTGACACCAAGTCAAGCTGCATATCATTTTATTTCAGGATATACAGCTAAAGTTGCTGGAACTGAAGCAGGAGTAACTGAACCAACACCAAGTTTTTCTGCGTGTTTTGGAGCACCTTTTATGCCATTGCATCCAACGCGTTACGCAGAGATGTTAAGTCAGAAAATGCAAGATGCCGGAGTAAATGTTTGGTTGGTTAATACTGGTTGGTCAGGTGGTCAATATGGTGTTGGAAGAAGAATGCCATTAAAATATACACGTGCAATGATTACTGCTGTGTTGAATGGTGATTTAGGTGATTATACGTATGAAGATTACCATATCCATTCTGTATTTGGAGTTGCGCAACCTAGAAGTTGTCCAGGTGTTCCAGAAGAATTATTAAGTCCGAGAGCTACTTGGGACAATGATGAAGAATATTATAAGACAGCTTTTAAGTTGTCTAATGCTTTCAGAAATAACTTCAAACAATTTGAAGAATCTGCAAGCGAAGAGGTTCGTAGAGGAGGTCCTCAACGATATGCTTATTAATTGAACGTTTTACAAATAAAAAATGCCCTTCAAGTGAAGGGCATTTTTTGTGTCTAATGTTTAATACTAATCGTTATGATTTTCTTCTTTATGAAGCTTTTTCTTGATGATCTTTTTCATTTTAGAATGCTCTCCATCCATTTTATGTAAAGCATCTATTTGAGCTAGTACTTCAGCTTTAGTGCCTTCGATTTTTTTGATAAGCTCTGTTTTTTTACCATCAACGGTTGCAATAGTAGTAACAGTTGCAATAACTAAATCGCCTTCACCTTTTTTCATCTCAACTTTAATTTCTTTATTCATGTGTTTTTCATGAACGTTGCTTTTGTCAATTGTGATATTCACATCAAAGTTTTCACCATGTTTTACATCTGCAGAATGTCCTCCTAAAATTGGTGCAATTACCAACCCTATTAAACAAGTTAATTTAATTAAGATATTCATAGAAGGTCCAGAAGTATCTTTAAAAGGATCTCCAACTGTATCCCCAGTTACTGCAGCTTTGTGGGCTTCAGAACCTTTGTAGGTCATAACTCCATTAATTTCAACACCTGCTTCAAAAGATTTCTTAGCATTGTCCCATGCTCCACCAGCATTGTTTTGAAAAATAGCCCAAAGCACACCACTTACAGTAACACCAGCCATATAGCCTCCTAGCATTTCAGCAACCAACATGTTGTTTTCTTGATAAAATAATTTTCCTACTAATACAACTACTATCGGAAAACCGATAGTTAAGATTCCTGGTAACATCATTTCTTTTAAAGATGCCTTTGTAGAAATGTCAACACATTTATCGTATTCTGGTTTTCCAGTTCCTTCCATAATTCCTGGAATTTCTTTAAACTGTCTTACCACTTCATTTACCATTTCCATTGCAGCTTTACCAACAGCGTTCATTGCTAATGCAGAAAATACTACAGGCACCATACCACCAACAAATAACATGGCTAATACTGGAGCCTTAAAAATGTTAATTCCGTCAATACCAGTAAATGTTACATAAGCTGCAAATAAAGCCAATGAAGTTAAAGCAGCAGACGCAATAGCAAAACCTTTACCAGTTGCAGCAGTTGTGTTACCAACAGCGTCTAAAATATCAGTTCTTTCTCTTACGATAGGATCTTGCTCACTCATTTCGGCAATACCACCAGCGTTATCAGCAATAGGTCCAAAAGCATCAATTGCTAATTGCATTGCAGTTGTTGCCATCATTGCAGAAGCAGCTAAAGCTACTCCGTAAAATCCAGCTAAAGCATATGAAGCCCAAATTGCCGCAGCAAATAATAATACAGAAGAAAATGTAGAAATCATTCCGGTAGCTAAACCAGCAATAATGTTTGTTCCTGCTCCAGTACTTGATTGTTGTACAATTTTTAAAATTGGCTTAGAGCCTAATCCAGTATAATATTCAGTAAATGCTGAGATTCCAGCACCAACTACTAAACCTACTAAACATGCATAAAATACACGCATTGAAGAAATTTCTTGAAGTCCTTCTCCGTAGAAATTCATTTGCATTGTTTCTGGTAACATCCAAGTTACTAGTCCGAAACATGCAGCAGCAACCATTAAGATTGATGCCCAGTTCCCTATGTTTAATGCTTTTTGTACGTCGACTTCTTTTGCATCATTAGTTGAAATTTTAACCAATAAGGTTCCTATAAGAGAAATGATAATTCCTACACCTGCAATAGACATTGGTAATAAAATTGGTCCAATTCCGCCAAAAGCATCTTGAATTGATCCCCCCATATCTTTAATCACATAGTTACCTAAAACCATAGCGGCTAAAACGGTTGCTACATAAGAACCAAATAAATCTGCTCCCATACCAGCAACATCTCCTACGTTATCTCCTACATTATCTGCAATTGTAGCAGGGTTTCTTGGGTCATCTTCAGGAATATCAGCTTGTACTTTTCCCGCTAAATCTGCACCAACATCAGCAGCTTTCGTATAAATACCACCACCAACTCTTGCAAATAAAGCAATAGATTCAGCTCCTAAAGAGAAACCTGCAAGTGCTTCTAAAACAACAGTCATGTCACTTGTGTTCGTCCATTCGCCATCCATAAAAAGTTGGAAGAATATAATAAAGAACATGGTTAAACCTAAAACAGCTAGACCAGCAACTCCAAGCCCCATAACTGTACCGCCACCAAAAGAAACTTTTAATGCATTAGGTAAACTAGTTTTTGCGGCTTGTGTGGTTCTAACATTTGTTTTGGTGGCAATTTTCATTCCCATGTTTCCTGCAAATGCAGAAAAAATAGCTCCAATTATAAATGCAACTACAATTAAATATGTACTATCCATATAAAAAGCAACTCCGGCTAAAACAATACTTGCTCCAATAACAAATAGGGTTAACAATCTGTATTCAGCTTTTAAGAAAGCTAATGCTCCTTCGTAAATGTGGTCAGAAATTTCTTTCATTTTACCATCACCAGCATCTTGTTTTAGTACCCAGCCTTTCTTAATTACCATGTAAATGAGGCCAAAAATTGCCATCACTATTGGCATGTAAATCATCATTGATTCCATATTTTATTGTTTAGATTAGTTTTTAATGTTCGTAAATATAACAAAATCAGCGAGAAAGAAAAAGCCTTACAATTTTCATTGTAAGGCTTTTTAATATTTAATGGTTTTTTTACAAATTAGATTGTAAAATTTCCGTTTGTTTTGTGTTCGCTATTTTCGTAACGTTCGATACATTTATCTACAATTTCGTATGCTTCATTTGCATCACCCCATCCACCAACATCAACTCTTTTCTTTTCTAAATCTTTATAAACTTGAAAGAAATGAGTAATTTCTTTTACCAAGTGAGGGTTCATATCACTTAAGTCATTTAATTGATTCCAGATTGGATCTGAAACAGGTACACAGATGATTTTTTCATCCGGTCCTTTTTCATCTGCCATATGGAAAACTCCAATAGGTTTAACTTCCATAACACACATCGGAAAAGTTGGCTCAGTTCCTAATACTAATACATCTAAAGGATCTCCATCTAAAGCTAAAGTTTCTGGAATGAAACCATAATCTGCTGGGTACATCATAGAAGAAAATAACATTCTGTCGAAACGAATTTTGTGTAAATCAAAATCGTATTCGTATTTGTTTCTGCTTCCTTTAGGTATTTCGATTAAAACATCAAATGTTTTTCTTTCTTTTGCGGTCATATTTTTGTAATTCTAACAAAAGTAGTGATATTTTGAGGTTTATCAAGGGAAATAGTGCTTATTTTTAAGTTTTTAGCTTAAAAACCAGCTTTGATTCCGATACGAACTGCAAATTTTGGAGAAGGCAATCCATTGATACTTGTGTGCTCTCCTCTCCAAATAAAATCTACACGTAAAGGACGGATGTTTTTGTAGCCTATATTTTCGAATCCAAATCCATATTCATAATACAATTTATCAGAAGGAGCAACGTAGGTGATGTTTGATTTGTTGATGGCAATGTTTTCTTCAGATATGGTTCCGTATACTGTTTTAAAGGTGATTAAACTACGTAGTTTTAAGTTTTTGATTAATGGTAGTTTGTTTAGTATAAGTCCATTAAAATGCTGTTCAAAATGTCCGGCGATATATGTGTCAGTTACAAAATCGTAATAATTCATCAAAGAGAATGTATTCTTTGTAAGCCAGTACGTCTGATTTGCAGGAATCGGACTCAGTAATGTAACGGGGACTTTTCCAAATGTTTTACCGCCATCTACAGTTGCAATTAAAAGACCTAGTTTACCCAGTAAAATTGGTTGGCTGTATTTGAATTGAATTTTATCGTAATTGAATGATCCGTTTAAAACGTTTTTGTATCCTTTATGATAATTTAAAACCAAAGACGGGTAAAGATTTCTTCCCATTTTTTGTTCAATTCCAAAACCATATTCAAATCGTCCAGGGGTATATGCAATGTAAATGTCTGTACTCACATCTGTAACTTCAGATTGCAATTTGTTAGTGTCGTCTAAGTAATCAACATTAAAATCTTTAGGAGAAGCACTTCTAATAACATTGTGTGCTGCAGAAATACCAAAGTGTAAGTTCTTTTTAATTTCAATGTCAAATTTTATAGCTGTTCTGTTTACGTCAGAAAGGAAAAAATTATCCCCTCTAGAAAACAATGCATTTGGGTCAAATACATTTGCGTTTAATCCATTTGTGCTTAGTAATTTTCCTCCAAGCTGTTCGATGTCTTTGAGGTAAGAAACTCCAACTCCGATTCTAGGTTTGTAGCTTAGTAAGTATTTAAGTTCTGTGCCGAATTTATATCTTTTATCCTTGGTTCCGTAACCTATAAATCCACTAAGTCTAAACCTGTCATCTGGTGTTTTAAAGCTTCTAAAACCCAATTTTATTTTCAATCCTTCTACGCTGTTTTTTACAATGGTATTCCAGTACTGACCTAGCTGAAATGAAGGGGCAATGGTAATATATCCAGTAGAAAGTGTGTTTAAAACACCAGTAATCTGTTTTATTTTCTTTTTCTTTTTGACAGATTCTATGAGTTGATACGTGTCTTTTTTCTCTGGAGATTTACTAATGTCATTCCAGTATGTTTTGTCTTTGTTAAATTGCTTTGGTTTAAATCGTAATATTTTTTCTGAGTAAAATGGATCTGATAGTTTTTTGTCAAAAATATAATTCGAGAAATCACTTGTCTTTTTAATAGTAAGACCTTTGTTTGACTCATCTTTATCAGTCAGTGTAAAGTCACCAATATAAATATCTTTTTTAGGTAAGTAAATGCTATCATCTTTAATAATGTATTCTTTTTCAAAAGATAATTTCCGAACAAAATTAAGATTAATGTCTTTATGGACACTCATTTTAATTTTTGTGATAGAGAAGTTTTTATCAGCAACCCAAAAGTACCCTTCAAATGCTAGGTCTCCATTTCTTCTCGGAAAAAAATAGATAGAGTACGATTTTTTGTCATTTACAGTAATACTATCATGTAGTACATAATCATACGTTTCAAAACCTGCGGTTGAAATGGGGCTCACAAAAGATTTTTTTAAAACACTTACATTGTTATTATGAATATCAATATCATTAAAGGTATTTGCCATTCTATCAAAAACAAAACCCTGTTTGTTTATTCCGTTGTTCTTTTCAGCTTCAATGTCTTCTCTTTCGATATTTAATGAATTGTTTCCATAAATATTTTTAACGGTTTCACTTAAAAATAAAGGAATGTAATAATTGATGCCATCATCATCTGGTGGGAGTTCTTCTAATACTTTTTTGTATTCTTTTCTGAAAAGATTTTTTAAGAAAAGGGTGTCTAAATTATTTAAGCCAATCTCAGTGGTTTGTAATTTTTTATATTGATATGCTTCAACTAACTTTAATCCATTCTTTTTTTTTCGGCTCCAAATTTCCTTTAAAATTCGATACGCTGGATTCTCTTTCTTTTTAAGACGTTTTTTGGGTTTGGAAACGATAATGACTTCGTCTAGAGTATTGCTGGCTTCTTTTAGTATTATCTTAAAGTACGTTTTGTTAGGGTTGTACTTTAGTGATTGTGTTTCGTAACCAACAAATGAAATTTCTATACGTCCTCTTTTTTTAGCGACTGTTAAATTAAATTTCCCATCAAAGTTAGATGAGGTTCCATTTGTAGTGTTTTTTAAATAGATGTTTACGTAAGGTAATGGTTGATTTTCTTCATCTAAGATTTGCCCAGAAATTTTATGCTGTGCACTTAAAGTGTAGCATATGGTAAAAAGAAAAATGAATAATTTTAATTTCATGGCAAAAAAAATCCTTTCCTATAAGGTTTTATAGAAAAGGATGGTTAGTTATATTTTAGTAAAAATTATAGATATAGTACTTCTTTAACAGCTTTAATCACATCTTTAAAGTTGGGAAGCCAAGCTTCTAATAATACAGGTGAATAAGGTGCAGGAGTATCAGCAGTTGTGATTCTTTTTATTGGCGCATCTAAATGGTCAAATCCTTCTTCTTGAATTCTATACGTTATTTCTGAAGCAACACTTGCAAATGGCCAAGCTTCTTCTAAAACTACCAATCTATTTGTTTTTTTAACAGATTCTAAAATTGTTTTATGATCCATCGGACGAACAGTTCTCAAGTCAATCACTTCACAAGAAATGTTTTCTTTTGCCAATTCGTCTGCTGCTTTATAAGCTTCTTTTATAATCTTTCCGAAAGAAACGATGGTTACATCAGATCCTTCTCTTTTGATTTCTGCAACTCCTATTGGCAAAACATATTCTCCTTCCGGAACTTCCATTTTATCACCATACATTTGTTCAGACTCCATGAAAATTACTGGATCGTCATCTCTAATTGCAGCTTTTAATAATCCTTTTGCATCGTATGGGTTTGAAGGAACAATTACCTTTAAACCGGGTGTGTTTGCAAACCAGTTTTCAAATGCTTGCGAATGTGTTGCTCCTAATTGACCTGCAGATGCAGTTGGCCCTCTAAAAACAATTGGACAATTAAATTGTCCACCAGACATTTGTCTAATCTTTGCAGCGTTATTTATAATTTGATCAATTCCTACTAAAGAGAAGTTAAAAGTCATGTATTCAACAATAGGTCTATTTCCGTTCATTGCAGAACCAATAGCGATCCCTGCAAAACCTAATTCAGCAATAGGAGCATCAATAACTCTCTTTGCGCCAAACTCATCTAACATTCCTTTAGATGCTTTGTAGGCACCATTATATTCAGCTACTTCTTCACCAATTAAATAAATGCTTTCATCTCTTCGCATTTCTTCGCTCATCGCTTCGCAAATCGCTTCTCTAAATTGAACTGTCTTCATTCTTAAATTTAAATCTTAAATTGAAAGGCAAAAATAGGAAAATTATAAGTAATAGTCGAGCTAATTTTTTTGTAAAATCCAAACATCTTGTTGAGGCTTTTTATTTTTGAGCTCTCCTTCTATATGTTTCACAATTTTAAAACCTTTGTCAATGCAAATTCTAGTAATAAATTTTGGAGGCTGATAGGTGGCGAATAACCTATTGCCTTCAACTTTATGTTTGTGTTCTATCAGCGTTCCTTGGTCGAAAGAATATTGTTCTTTGAGTGTTAGTTTTTCTTTAAAACAAAGCCCATGAGTTGTTAGTAGTAGTAATCCATCTTTTTTTAGTACTCGATGCAATTCTTTAAACCATAAATGATGCATTTTTTTAGAGAGGTGTGTGACAATTGAAATACCGTAAATTGCATCAAAAGAATCTTTCTTGTAATTCAATGGAGGAGTCAATTCATTATTCACTACATGGGCATCCTTTATGTTTTCTTTACACCAATTTGTGTATTTCTTGTTGTAGTCTGTGCCGTAAATAGTATTACTCTTGTCTACAAAACTAGATAGATGTCTTAGAACTCTTCCAGAGCCACATCCCCAATCAAGAATTTTTTTATTTTTAAATTCTAAATAATTTTTAAAGTGATCAATAATCCATTTGGCTGTTTCTTGACCTCCAAAATATATTTTATGATAATCAAGTGCAAATGTTTCATACATGTAAAAGTCAGGAGGCATTTTAATTGAAGGGTTTTCAATTTTAAATTGCTCGTTTTTCCTTTTATAGGTATATTTTTGCTTTTGAAAGTTTATAATTTCGATTATCCAAAGCAGCTTTAAAAAGGAAAATATTTTTTTAAAATAAATTTTTAACATCTATTGATATTTATTCAAAACAAAACTAGGGATTTCTTTTTTCTAATTGGAATGCAAGGTAATATTTAAAAAAATACTATGCACGCATAGTAAATTGAAAAAAAAGTTATAAATTCGTAGCCAGTAAATTAATAAAGTACACTTACAAAATCATATATATGAAAATATTAGTTTGTATCAGCCATGTGCCAGATACCACTTCAAAAATTAATTTTACAGATAATGACACTAAGTTTGATACAAACGGAGTTCAATTTGTAATCAATCCATACGACGAGTTTAGTTTAACTCGTGCTATGTGGTTTAAAGAAAAGCAAGGAGCATCGGTTACTGTTGTTAATGTTGGTAATGCAACAACAGAACCAACACTGCGTAAAGCATTGGCTATTGGAGCAGATGATGCAATTAGAGTTAATACAGAGGCTACTGATGGTTTTTCAGTTGCAAAGCAATTGGCAGAAGTTGTTAAAAACGGAGGCTATGATTTAGTGTTGGCAGGAAGAGAATCTATTGATTACAATGGAGGGATGGTTCCGGGTATGTTAGCTGCATTATTAGACTTTAACTTTGTAAATGGTTGTGTAGCAATGCAAGTTGATGGAACTACAGCTGCATTAAGTAGAGAGATAGATGGAGGTAGTGAGAAATTATCTGCAGATTTGCCTTTAGTTGTTGCTGGTCAAAAAGGTTTGGTTGAAGAAAAAGATTTACGCATTCCAAATATGAGAGGAATCATGATGGCACGTAAAAAACCTTTATTGGTTGTTGAGCCAATTGTTGTAGAAGTAGCAACGTCTACAGAGTCGTTTGTAAAGCCAGAAGCAAAAGGAGCTGTGAAGTTAGTAGATGCAGATAATATTGATGAATTGATCAGTTTGTTGCACAACGAGGCTAAGGTGATTTAATTAGAAATTAAATCATTCCGAACTTGATTCGGAATCTTGTATAAAAATTGTTGACCGTTTATTTGTTTAAACGATTGATTAAAAATAAAATAAGTTTATTGGCGTAGAATCAAAAAAGTCTTACGTCAAAAAATCTAAAAATCTAAAAAAATATATGTCAGTTTTAGTTTTTGCCGATTCATCGGAAGGAAAATTTAAAAAATCTGCATTTGAAGTAGTTTCATACGGAAAGAAGGTTGCAGAAGAGTTAGGAAGCACTATGGTTGCTTTGACAATTAACGCAAATGATGCTACAGAATTGTATGCATATGGAGCAGAGAAAGTAGTCATGGTTTCTAATGATCAACTACAGAATTTCAATGCAAAAGGATTTGCTGCTGTAGTTCAGCAAGTGGCCACTAAAGAGGGCGCTACAGTTGTCATTATTGACTCTAGTGTAAATGGAGTGTACTTAGCTCCAAACGTTGCCGTAAACTTAAATGCAGGGTATGCTTCAAACGTTGTTGCTGCTCCAAGTTCAATAAGTCCGTTTACAGTAAAGAGAAAAGCATTTTCAAATAAAGCATTTAACAATACTGTTATTTCTACAGATGTAAAAGTTGTAGGTGTTGCAAAGAACTCATTTGGGGTTCATGAAAATCCTGTTACTGGATCTACAGAAACTTTTGACGCTCAGGTCTCTGATTCAGATTTAGGGGTTGCGTCAATAAGTATAGATAAAGCAATAGGGAAAGTAACAATTGCTGACGCAGACATCGTTGTTTCTGCAGGACGTGGTTTAAAAGGACCAGAGAATTGGGGAATGATTGAGGAATTAGCTGAGGTTCTTGGAGCTGCAACAGCTTGTTCTAAGCCAGTTTCTGATTTAGGATGGAGGCCGCATGCAGAGCACGTTGGTCAAACAGGGAAACCAGTTGCATCTAACTTGTACATCGCAATCGGAATTTCTGGAGCCATTCAGCATTTAGCAGGAATCAATGCTTCTAAAGTAAAAGTAGTGATCAATACAGATGCAGAAGCGCCTTTCTTTAAAGCTGCAGATTACGGAATTGTAGGTGATGCATTTGAAGTAGTGCCAAAATTAATTGAAAAACTAAAAGCGTTTAAACAATCGTAAATTGTTTTTAGGTTTCTATACCACATAGATTTGCTAGCTTGTAGGTCATTTCAATTTTCTTTTTTAAGAAATTAGAAATGAACTCATAATTTTTAGTAAATTGTGCCCATAAAGGGGCTGTCTACTATTTTAGTATTTTGCCAAAATATAGACAGCCTTTTTGTCTTTATGACGATTGATATATATAATGAGTTTGATAAAACTAACAATTAAAGGGATTTCTTATAGCCAAACACAAAGCGGAGCATATGCTTTGGTCTTGAGTGAAATGGAAGGAACTAGAACTTTGCCAATTATTATTGGAGCTTTCGAAGCACAATCTATAGCCATCGCTTTAGAGAAAGAAATAAGACCACCAAGACCTCTTACACACGATTTATTTAAAACTTTTGCCGATAGATATTTTATAAAAATCAAGCAGGTAATCATTCATAAATTAGTAGACGGAGTTTTCTTTTCGAGTTTAATTTCAGAAAAAGATGGTGTAGAAGAAGTTATCGATACAAGAACTTCAGATGCGATTGCGTTGGCAGTTCGTTTTAACGCCCCTATTTATACATACGAAAATATTTTAGACAAAGCCGGAATCTATTTGAAATTAGAAGAAGAAATGTCTATAGAAGATTCGGACTATGAAACCGATGATTTGGTGACGGAAATTATTTCTGAAACTTCAGAAGAATTACCTGTTCATAAGTCGCTTAAAGAATTATATAAAGAATTAGATGCCGCAGTAGCAAACGAAAACTATGAGCTTGCAGCTAAAATTAGAGACGAAATTAGCAAGCGTTCTTAAAAATTTAATATCCTTTTTAACATGAAAAAAATACTAGTACTAGTTCTATGTTTTGTTGCGTTTTTTGCAAATGCAGAAAGTATAGAAAAGAACTTTAATGCAAATTTTATTGCCAATGTTGAAGTCGTTTCTTTAAGTTCAATCGACTTATTACAACAAGACACTATTAAGAATGAAAGCACTACAGTTAAAAAAGTAGCAGATCAAACAACGAAAAATAGTGCAAAAACGACAACTTCTAAAATTGTTCCCAGTCAAGGTTTTTCATTGACTAATTTATGGAGAGGGCTTTTAGGAATGGTTTCTTTAATTGTGATTGCATTTTTGTTCTCAAGCAATAAAAAAGCGATTGATTGGAGAACAGTTGGTGTTGGTTTAGGAGCACAATTGCTAATTGCTGTAGGTGTATTAAAAGTTCCATTTGTTCAACGGATTTTTGAATGGGTAGGAAGCTTGTTCGTAAGTGTGTTGGATTTTACAAGAGCCGGAAGTAAGTTTTTGTTTGAAGGCTTGGTGGTAGATATGGATAAATTCGGATTTATCTTCGCCTTTCAGGTACTGCCAACAATTATCTTTTTCTCTGCACTAACATCTGTATTGTTTTACTTAGGATGGATTCAGAAAATAGTAAAGCTATTGGCGATGTTATTAACCAAATTACTAAAGATTTCTGGAGCAGAAAGCTTGTCTGTTGCTGGTAATATTTTCTTAGGACAAACCGAAGCACCATTATTGATTAAGGCCTATTTAGAAAAGATGAATAAGTCTGAAATGCTGTTGGTAATGATTGGTGGAATGGCAACCGTTGCCGGTGCTGTTTTAGCAGCATACATTGGTTTCTTAGGAGGTAATGATCCTGTATTAAGATTGCAATTTGCAAAGCATTTACTGGCCGCTTCAGTAATGGCAGCACCAGGAGCAATTGTGGTTTCAAAAATATTATTCCCACAAGTGGAAGAAGTAAATACTGATGTAAATGTATCATCAGAAAAAATAGGGTCAAACATATTAGATGCCATAGCAAACGGAACAACAGAAGGTTTGCGTTTAGCTGTAAATGTTGGTGCAATGCTATTGGTGTTTGTCGCATTTATAGCAATGATTAACGGAATACTTGGTTGGGTTGGAGATATTACAACTTTAAACAACTGGATGGTTGCAAATACAGCCTATAAAAGTCTTTCTCTTGAATTTATCTTAGGATATGCTTTTGCGCCACTAATGTGGTTGATAGGAGTTGCAACTCAAGATATGGCAATGATGGGTCAGTTATTAGGAATAAAATTAGCAGCGAGTGAATTTATTGGATATATTCAATTAGCAGAATTAAAGGATGTTACAAATGCGGTGCATTTGAATTATAACAAATCAATTATCATGGCAACTTATATGTTGTGTGGATTTGCAAATTTCGCGTCTATCGGAATTCAAATTGGAGGAATCGGTTCTTTGGCACCAGGCCAGCGTAAGACCTTATCAGAGTTTGGAATGAAAGCGTTAATTGGAGGGACAATTGCTTCTTTAATGTCTGCTACAATTGCAGGAATGATTATCGGATAGTGGGAAGCCACTAAAGACAAATAAAAAGTTAATAACTTTTAAATATTATTTAAAAAGCTTCAGCAGAATTTGTTGAAGCTTTTTCTATTTTTACAGAAATTAGAGTTCAATTTCTAAGTCGCGTTTAAATGCAACTTAACAAATAAACGATTCAACGCATATACGTAGATATGAAGCAATATTTAGATTTAGTAAAGCACGTTTTAGAAAACGGAAACGAAAAAGGAGATAGGACGGGTACAGGAACAAAAAGCGTTTTTGGACATCAAATGCGTTTTGACTTAAGTCAGGGGTTTCCAATGGTTACCACCAAGAAACTCCATTTAAAGTCAATTATTTATGAACTGTTATGGTTTATAAATGGTGATACAAACATCAATTATTTGCAAGAAAATGGCGTTAAAATATGGAATTCTTGGGCAGATGAAAACGGAGATTTAGGTCCGGTTTACGGTCATCAATGGCGTAACTGGAATAGTGATGATATTGATCAGTTACATGATGTGATTAAAACCCTAAAAGAGAATCCAAATAGTAGAAGAATGTTGGTTTCTGCGTGGAACCCAAGTGTGTTGCCAGATACATCAGTTTCTTTTTCGGAAAATGTTGCCAACGGAAAAGCAGCGTTACCTCCTTGTCATGCATTCTTTCAATTTTATGTAGCTGACGGAAAGTTATCTTGCCAGTTATACCAACGTAGCGCAGATATATTTTTAGGTGTTCCTTTTAATATTGCATCATATGCTTTATTTACAATGATGATAGCACAAGTTTGTGGTTATGAAGCAGGAGAATTTATCCACACATTTGGAGATGCACATATTTATAACAACCATCAAGAACAATTAGATTTGCAATTGTCTAGAGAGGTTAGAGGGTTGCCAACAATGAAAATCAATCCAGAAATAACTTCTATTTTTGATTTTAAATTTGAAGATTTCGAATTACTAGATTACAATCCTCATCCACATATTAAAGGTAAAGTAGCAGTTTAATATGAGTACAATTACAATTATTGCAGCAATAGCAAAGAACAACGCTTTGGGAAAAGACAACGATTTAATTTGGCATTTATCGGCCGATTTAAAGCGTTTTAAAAAAGTAACCACTGGTCATCATATCTTGATGGGAAGAAATACCTATGAATCTATAGGGAAACCTTTGCCTAATAGAACAACAGTAATCATCACTAGAAATCCAAACTACAAGGCAGAAGGTTGTATTGTTGTGAATAGTATTGAAAAAGCAATTGAGGTTGCAAGAGAAGATGAAAATACTTTTATCATTGGAGGCGCACAAATCTACAAGCAAGCAATGGAATCTAATTTGGTTGATCAATTAGATGTTACTTTGGTACACGAAAATTTTGATGCAGATGTGTATTTCCCAAAAATAGATTCAACGATATGGAAAGAGGCTTCTAGAGAAAATTTTGACGCAGATGAAAAAAACAAACATGACTACAGTTTTATTAGCTATATAAAAGCTTAATAACTAAGCTTCATTTTATATTTCTGTTCAGCAAATTTAAAGTACCAATATAGTTTGTAATTAACCTCTAACCCATAATCTACATTGGGTTCATAATCAATGATGTTTTCATAAATACTGTTATTATATTGTTGAGGGTTGCTAACTCTATTATTCCAGTTCGCAACATAAACCCTGTTTTTACTTTGTAAATATGTTTGCGAATAGTAATTCATAGGTTTTGCAACACTATTTAGATAAAGGGTAAACCCTACATCAATAATAATGATTTCATATTCTAATGCGCTATTTGCAATGACTACTGGGGCTTCTTTTATAGTCGTATTTGTGCTTGTAGTATTAGGGTAAGATCCACAGGCTATAAATAATAAAATACTTAAAAGATAAAATATGGATTTTAGAAGTTTCATAATCAGTAGTTTTGTGTAGTAAAGTTGCAAAAATTATTCCGTAAAGACGATATAAGATTAATTTTTAACATCAAAAGGCGAAATAATAAAATACATTTAAGATATTAGAGCAAAAATTGTACAAATGCAGAAAAGATGTTTTTGGGTAAATGAAGATCAATTATATATTGATTATCATGACAATGAATGGGGTAAACCTGTATATGATGATGAAACCTTATTTGAGTTTTTATTGCTTGAATCTTTTCAGGCAGGTTTAAGTTGGATTACCATTTTAAAAAAACGTGAAAACTTTAGAGAAGCCTTTGATCATTTCGATTATAATAAAATTGCAAATTATGATGACGTTAAGTTTGATGAATTAATTCAGAATTCTGGCATCATCAGAAACAAATTGAAAGTGAAATCGGCCATTACAAACGCACAATTTTTTATAGAGATTCAGAAAGAATACGGTTCTTTTTCGACCTATATTTGGAGTTTTTTAAACGGAAATCCAAAGATGAATTCTTTTAAGACAAGAGCAGAAGTTCCAGCAACAACAGAGTTATCAGATACTATTTCTAAAGCATTAAAAAAACGAGGATTTAAATTTGTTGGATCCACCATTATATATGCTTTTATGCAAGCTACAGGAATGGTAAATGACCACACAACAGATTGTATTTGTTACCCAAAATAATAAAATGAGCATACTTTCAATTCCTTCATTAGATTTAAAAAAAATAATCAAACTATTTAATCGTAAAATAGGATTGTTTTTTCTCGCTGTTGCTGGTTTGTATTTAGATAGTACAATGCTAGCAGAAAAGTTTGAATACAATCAAATTGTTATTAATATAGTAATGTTATTGGGTTTTTATTTGATGTATTCTAGATCAGTAAAAAGAACAAAAGAATTAATGATTTATGCTGTAATTCTTGGTTTTATTGGAGAATATTTTTTCTCAGTTTATTTAGAAATGTATACATATAGATTAGGAAATGTACCCTTATACATTCCATTTGGACATGCAGCTGTTTTTGGTAGAGTTCATGTTTTTGCTAAGGCAGCTGTAGTAAGAAAACATCATAAAGCATTAGAAAAATTCATGTACATTTTTATTTCATTATTTGCCTTAGGGTATTTAGTGTTCTTTAATGATGTTTTTGGGTTTATAATGACATTGGGTGTTTTTGGTTTATTGATAAAAAGGCCAAAAGATAGAATGTTCTTTTTAACAATGTATATCATTGTAGCAGGGCTAGAAATTGGCGGACCGGCCTACGGAGCTTGGAAATGGCCGGATACTGCTTTTGGTGTCTTTGATTTTTTACCAAGTAATAATGCTCCAAGCGGAATTAGTTTATTCTACTTCTTGCTAGATATTGGATGTTTTGTGCTGTACACACAACGTAATAAAATTACTTGGCAACGCGTTAAGAATATTAGAAGATTAAAAAAACATTGGGAACATGGCAAGAAAAATTAAAGATCCAGGGTTTGGTTATGGGGCTGCAAAAAACGCCAAAAATATCATCAATAAAGATGGAAGTTCTAATGTGGTTCATATCAACAAAAAAAGAAGTTTAGACGATTTATATTCGTTTTTTATAGAGATATCCTGGAGCAAGTTTTTCTTTTTAATTCTACTCGCATACACCTTAATGAACGTGATTTTTGGGCTTGTATATACCTTTATTGGAATTGAAGAAATTACAAAAAGAACAGACAATGTGTTTTCTGATTTTTTAAATGGTTTCTTTTTTAGTGCACAAACATTAACTACTGTTGGTTATGGTGGTATTGCGCCTCACGGAGTTACGTCAAACATTATCGCTGCTTTTGAAGCAATGATTGGTTTGTTAAGTTTCTCTTTTATAACTGGTTTGTTGTATGGACGTTTTTCAAAACCTAGAGCGGCTATTAAGTTTAGTGAAAACTTAATATTACGAGATTTTAATGGTCAGAGAGCTATAATGTTCAGATTAATGAATAGCAGAAAGACAGTAATGATTGAACCAAAAATTAGAGTTACTTTGGCAATTTTAGATAAGGGTACATCGGTTAAAAAGTACTTTGAATTGAAATTACAAAGAGATGCCATAATGTATTTACCAACAGTTTGGACAGTAGTGCATGAAATTGGAGAAAATAGCCCGCTCTATTCCTATACAAACAAAGAAATTAATGCACTCTCTGCTGAGTTGTTTTTATTATTACAGTACCACGAAGAATCGTTTGCGCAGAATGTGTATCAAATCTATTCGTACGATTTTATGGAAATGGAAGTAGATGTAAAATTCAAGTCATCTTATAAGTTCGATGAAAATGGATACACTATTTTAGATCACGATACATTGAATGAGGTAGAAAAAATGTAATTACATTTTACTATAAATTCTTATTGCGCTAAATGCCGCGATGGCAATAATCAACCAAATACCAACCTTTAAAGCTGTGTTTTTGTAATGTTTTTGATGATTTTTAATGTCTTTTCTATAGCTGAAAACCATTAAGATGATAAAAGCAACAACAAAAAAACCTGCAAAAATTAATTGACCTTTGGTAAACATAAATTTGTATTTTTATGCAAAAGTACAAATTAAATGAAGACAGCAATCGTTTTTGGGGCAACTTCTGGAATAGGAAAAACATTGACAAAATTCTTAGTGAATGACGGTTATAAAGTAGCTATTACTGGTCGTAGGATAGAGAAGCTGATAGAATTAAAAGAGGAGTATCCATCTCAAATAATAATCAAACAGAATGACATTCAATTGGTTGCTGAAGTTGAGAAAGTGTTCAATGAAATTGTTGCTGAATTTGGAGCCATAAATTTGGTAATTCAATCTTCTGGAGTAGGGTATGTAAATCCAAAATTAAATTGGGTATTATTAGAGCAAACCATCAATACCAATGTATTAGGTGTTACTAAATTGTATGCATTGTCGTATCAACTTTTTAAAAAACAACAATTTGGGCATTTGGTGGGTATTTCATCTATCGCTTCATTGAGAGGCAATAGAGCTGCGCCAGATTATTTTGCGTCTAAAGCTTATCAAAAAGCTTTTTTAGAAAGTTTGTATATCAAAACAAAATCCATCAAATCAAAGAAAGTGTTTATCACAGACATTCGCCCTGGCTTTATAGATACAGCAATGGCGTTAGGAGATAATCTCTTTTGGATGGCTTCTTTAGAAAAAGCAAGTAATCAAATCTACACAGCAATCAAAAGGAAAAAGCGTGTCGCGTACATTTCTAAACGTTGGTCACTGGTCGCTTTTGGATTAAAAATCATGCCTGCTTGGCTCTTAAAAAAAGCAACATAAATGCAGAAAAAACATTTAATAATATTCGATATAGACGATACTCTTACAAAAAGTGGAAATCAGCATCACAATGCCTATGTTGATGCGATGTTGCAATTCGGAATTAGAAATATCAATCAAGATTGGAAAAACTACACACACCATACAGATAGTTTTATTCTAAAAGAAAATTATGAAGCAAATATGAAAGAGAAGTTTGATTTTTCTTTCATTCTAGATTTCGAAAAAGCAATGACGCGTGCTTTGTTGGCATTGCCAAAAACAACAGAGATTAGAGGTGCTAAGAAAGTTGTTGATTTTTTTATGAGAGAAACTGATTACGCAATTTGTTTTGCAACCGGGTCTTTGTTGCAACCAGCATTGGTAAAATTAGAGCAAGCCGCTATTAATTTTGTTCCAGAATTAGTGGTTGCTTCGAATGCTATTTTTGACAGAGAAAGCATTGTGAAAAATGCCATAGAAAATGCTGAAAATTATTTTCAAGTGAATACTTTTGAAACGATTATTTCTGTAGGTGATGGAATTTGGGATTTGCGAACAGCAAAGAATATAGGAGTCCACTTTTTAGGAATAGGAGAGAAGAACTATGCTGATTTTCAAAAAGAACATTGCAAAAGTCATATTATAGATTGGTCACATTTTGATTTTGAAAAAACACAAAAAGAATTACAAATTAGATAAATATACACACATGAAAAAAAGAATCGCCGCAGTACACGAATTTCACACCGCTTTTAAATTAGGAATGAACAATACGCCAGTTGCACATATTGGAGATGATAGAAATATGCTACGCTTTAATTTGATGAAAGAAGAAAACGAAGAGTATTTAGAAGCTGCTCAAAATAGTGACTTGGTAGAAGTTGCAGATGCGTTGGGTGATATGTTGTACATTTTATGCGGAACAATTATTGAACATGGAATGCAAGATAAAATAGAAGAAGTATTCAACGAAATACAACGTTCTAATATGAGTAAATTAGGTGAAGACGGAAAACCTATTTACCGTGAAGACGGAAAAGTATTGAAAGGGCCAAATTATTTTAAACCAAATATTGCCGAGATATTGGATAAGTAAATTAATTATTTCTGTAATATTTCGTTTTTTTAGCCACAAATTAAATATCTAATTAATAAAGTAGAAAAATTATGTGTACTCAAAAAACAATAAAGAAAGAAAGCCTTAAAGCTAAGTTTTTAAAATTTTATCATTGTGAAGTAAGAGCTTTTAATAAAATGTTGGGTATTAAATAAATAGCGTAGTAGGTTTAGGTGTAATATCGGAACCCCTTTTTGAGTTGTTTTGTTTAATAATAGAGCCCATTTCTTATAATGCTTTCTAGAGCTTTTTCTTCATGTTGATTAAGAATATCTAACTCTTTTGCTTCTAGGTTACTTTCAACACCAATATAATTTTTAGGGTACTCTTTTAAAACCTTATTGAAGATGTATTCAACTCTTTTGATGTGGTAGTCAGAAGAAATAATGGTGAGTTTTATATTGGGGATTTTAGATATTATGATTTTAGATTTAGCTGCATCTTCAACGGTGTTTGATGAAAATACTGTGTCTAAAAAGTAATTTTCTGCAATGCCATTGCTTGATAAATATGTTTTTGCATAAGTAGCATGCGGAGTAGAAGTAGTGTTGAAATGAGCCCCAAATCCGCCAGTGCACAAAATGAGTTTTTCTTTATCAAAGTGTTGTAAACAATAATTTAATCGGTCTATAGAAATGGAACTCAATTTGCCTTGTGAAGAATTTGGTGATCCTAAAACGATGAGTATTTCTATTTTTTTTGGCATCAATAAATTGATTACAATCCGTAATTATGACCTTGTGTAGCAAATCGAAAACCTAATTTTTCAATTTCTTTTCTTTCTACACTGTTTTCTTGCAAAGCAGGGTTTGTGTGATTAAAATGTATAAAGATAACTTTATTTTTTGTTGCTGTAGACTCGTTTTTGAACAAGTCTATCGTTTCTTGAATGAAGGGATGAGGAACTTCTGTCATTGCTCTTTTTACTTCTTTCTGATTGAAAAATGTCGCATCTAAAAAAGCGTAATCTACCTTTTTTACTTCTTCAATAATACTACGCTTCCAAGTGTGCCATTTATCAATATCAGGAATAAACAATGCCATTTTTTTAGAGCCTTCAATTTTGTAACCAACCGTTTCAGAAAACTCATCGCGATGTGGAACTAGAAAAGGAGTAACTTTTAATGTGTTATTTAGCACGATTGTAGAATCGTGCTGTAAGTTTTGAATGGCAATGTTTTTTATTTGAGTCAATTGGCTCCAAGGTCCATTTTTTTCTAAGAAAGTTTTCATTTTAGGCATTGCATACACTTTTGTATTTTGTTTACCCAGAGCTTCTCTTCCAAAATACATCAAACCTGTATAATGACCAATATGCGCATGCGTTAGAAAAACGCCATCAATAATGGTTTCGTTTTTTAAATGATGTTGCTCTAAATTGGCTAATTGAGTAGACATATCTGGAGATGCGTCAAACAACCATTTTTGCTTGTTTACTTTATCGACCAAACCTAGAGAAACTACTTTTTGCTTTTTAGAAGTGCCATTATAATAGTTTGTGCAACATTGTTTCTGGCAACCAATATGAGGAAATCCACCATCTTGTGCAGTTCCTAAAACAGTAATGTATTGGTTTTGTTTTACAATTTTGATTTTTGTGTTTAACTCTTTTTTTGATGTACAGCTGAAAAATATTAAAGCGAAAAGAAAGAAATATAGTTTTAGTTTCATGGTAGATGATTTAAAATTGAAAGCTACAAAAAAAGCATCAACTTCGATATTAAATTGAAAACTGTTGTAATTTTTCTTAAATTAGTGGAGGTAGAAAAGAGAATGAGATATAAAGAATACAATACAAAGAGCGTTTTAGAAAAATGCATTCCATTATTTTGGGAAAAAGGATTTAGAGCAACTTCAATTCAAGAAATTGTAGAAATGACGAGTGTAAATAGATTTTCACTCTACCATGAATTTCAAAATAAAGAAGGCATTTTGTACAGTGCTTTAAAATTATATAAAGAAAGATATGGAAACCCTAAGTTTAAAATTTTAAATAAAGAAGGTGAGTTAGCAGCTGTTTTACAGGAGTTTTACTTATCGTTTTTACAAAATAAAGAAAAACAGCAAGGTTGTTTTTATGTTCATATTGGAACTGAATTAGCTGACGAGGATCCGGAAATTAAATTATTAATTAAAGACTATTTAACAGTTTTAGAATCTGCTTTAATTGAGCGACTATTAAAGGATGTGAAAACGGTAGGTAATCCAAATTTTTATGCAAGGCATTTGGTAGCGTTGTTTTGTACTTCAATGAGTTTTTGCTTGATTCATTCAGAAAAACAAAAACAACACCATATTGCTAACGGAATAAAAGTAATTCTTAATAAAAAATTCAATTATGCCACAAGTTCTTAATCAATCATACGATCAATTGGTAGAAAAGGCTCAAGTTCTTTTTTGGACACGAGGATATAAAGGGGTAAATGCAAAAGAGCTGGCAAACTGTTTGGATGTCAGTACTTCTATTATTTATAACAAGTTTACCAAAGACATGTTATTTATGGATTCGTTAGGTTATTACACAGCTAATTATTCTGATCCATTTTTAAAACAATTGAGAGAAACGACAGAAGGGTTAGATTCCTTAAAAGATTTTTTCTACACATTGATTGATGCGTTGCTCGATAAAACGTTTCCTAAAAGTTGTTTGATGGTAAATACGGTTGTTGAAATGCGAAATACAAATAAAGAAATTTCAGATGTTTATCAACGTTATTTTGAAACCCTTACAAATAGTTATAAAGTAGTCTTAGATAAGGCAATTGACCTAGGGCAAGTTAAATATCCCGAAAAGAAAGATGCATATGCAGAGTTTTTATTGGGGATCATTTTTTCTGTGAGTATTTTATATAAAATTCAATCAAAAGAACAGCTTCGAAACTTTATAGACGAGCAGATATCCTTAATCGAATAGTTTATTTCTGAACGCTATTTTTTATTGCTGCCTTATCTGCCTTTAAATTTGAGTTATAAATAACTTTTAAATATAAAAATTATGTCAGAGGTAGTCGTAAACAAAACAATCAAAGTATCTGCAAAAGATGCATGGAATAAATTATCGTCTTTTAGAGGGATAGAGGAATTTTCGCCAATAGAAAAATCAGAAACAAGAGGGAATGGAGCAGGAGCAAAACGTACTTGTTACATGCCAGATGGAGCCGCTATTTATGAAACGTTAAATAGAGTTGATGCAGAAAACATGGAATTTGAATATGAGATTAATAGAGGGCCTTTTCCAATAACACGTTATGTTAGTACAGTAAAAGTTGAAGCAATTGATGCAATAAATACTAAAATTACTTGGGGTTGTGAGTTCGATTCAAAGCCAGAAGCAGAAGCTGATATGACTGAACTTTTTGAAGGGTTCTACAATGTAATTATAGATAGTTTAGAAGGAGTTCTACAGAACTAAAAAACCGATATAGAAATAAAAGCACCAACAATTGTTGGTGCTTTTTTAATATTATAGTACTGGTTTATGAAAGAATCATTCTCCATCCATAAGGATCTTCAACTTTATTTGTTTGAATGTCTGTAATGTGTTTTTTCAATTGAGAGGCGAAGGTATTGTCAAATTCTGGTAAATCGAAATCTTCACCTTTAAAGCCAAATCCTGCAATTGGAGAAATAACAGCAGCAGTTCCTGCGCCAAACATCTCTTTCAAGCTTCCGTCTTTAGCAGCAGCAACAACTTCAGCTACTGTAATTTTACGTTCTTCAACGTCAATGTTTTTGTCTTTGGCTAATTGTAAGATGCTTTTACGTGTAATTCCGTCTAAGATTCTGTCAGAAGTTGGACTTGTAATTAATATATCGTTGATACGCACAAAAATGTTCATTGCGCCAGCTTCTTCAATATATTCGTGTGTATTGTCATCAGTCCAAATTACCTGGTTGTACCCTTTTTCAATGGCTAATTGTGTTGGGTAAAACTGAGCGGCATAATTACCCCCAGCTTTAGCGAAACCAACTCCACCATTTGCAGCACGAGCATATTTTTCTTCGATTAATACTTTTACCTTTCCAGAGAAATAAGCTCCAGAAGGTGCCGAACAGATGATTAATTTATATTCATCTGCAGGTGATGCGTGAAACCCGTTTCCAGATGCAAATATAAAAGGTCTGATATATAAAGAACTTCCTTCGTTAGTAGGAATCCAAGCATTGTCAATTTCTAATAATTTCTTCAATCCGTTCATGAAAATATCTTCAGGAACTTGAGGGATTACCAGTCTTTCAGCAGATTTGTTTAAACGTTTGTGATTGTCTAAAGGTCTAAATAACATGGTGTTTTTGTCAGCATCTTTATACGCTTTCATGCCTTCAAAAATAGATTGTCCGTAATGGAAAATCTTAGCAGAAGGGTCTAGTTGAATTGGAGCATATGGTTGAATTGTTGAATTTTGCCATTTACCGTCTTTGTAATCACATACAAACATGTGGTCAGAAAGGATGCTTCCAAATGGTAAATTATTAAAATCTACGGTGCCGATTTTAGAATTTTCAGTCAATTCTATCTTTATATTTGAACTCATAATAGTGCTGCTTTAGAAGGTTCAAAGATAACGATTTATAGTGCTATTAACACGTGTTAAGCGTTGTTTTATTGTTTAAATTGTTACATTTGTAGTAAATGTGTTAAAAAAATAAAAGATGAAAAATGTATTAAAAGTTTGCTTGATTTTCTCACTAGTTTTTACTGCTTGTAAAGAGAATAAGTCAATTGAAAAAGAAGTGGTTAAGGAAGGTAAAGCAGTGAGTTATGCGTCTTTTGGAGAGGGAATTACTTCAAAAAAGACAATTGATGCTCAAAAAATGCTTGAAAAGTTTAAAGGATTGAAAAAAGGAGACACTCTAAATATAAAGTTTTCCTCAACGATAAACGAAGTGTGTTCTAAAAAAGGATGTTGGATGAAGTTAGATTTAACGAACGGAAAACAAGCCATGGTTCGTTTTAAAGATTACGGTTTCTTTATGCCTTTAGACTCTAAAGACAAAAAAGTAATTGTAAGTGGAAAAGCTTTTGTAAAAGAAACATCTGTAAAAGAATTACAGCACTATGCAGAAGATGCAGGCAAAACAAAAGAAGAGATTGCATTGATTACAGAATCTAAAGTTGAATTTGCTTTTGAAGCTGATGGCGTTTTGTTGAAAAAATAATGAAGAGAATTATTTTTATTATGGCTATAATATGTTTCATTTCTTGCAAATCAGACAAGAAAAATGAGAGAGTTATTATTACAAAGGGTAAAGAACAAAAACGGTCAGAAATGGCAGCTTTAATGTTGTTGATGTATCAAAAGAATGCAGAGAATAAAAAATTAATTTTAGAAGGAAAAGCTCCGTTAATTTTTCCTGAAGAATTTTTAAAAATACATTCTGCAATACTTACAGACCAAACAGATAGAACGCCTGAGTTTAAAGCTTATTCCGATTTCTATATTGAAAACTTAAGAAAAGTTTTTGAGCCATCTGAATACTCATTAAAAATGAAACACAACAATGTTGTGAATAGCTGTATTGCTTGCCATAAAATAACCTGTATTGGTCCACTACCAAAAATAAAAAAGCTACTAATTGATTAATTAATTGTGAAAAGAAAAATAGTTATAACATCAGATGGCTCAACAACGATTCACTTGCCAGATTGGAATGAAAATTATCATTCTACACATGGTGCAATTCAAGAATCAAATCACGTTTTCATTGATAAAGGGCTTTCTGTTATTTCAAAACCCAAAATTTCAATTTTAGAAATTGGTTTTGGAACAGGGTTGAATTGTTTTTTGACCTTATTAGAAGCAGAGAAAAGAAAAATTGCAATTGATTACGTTGGTGTAGAAGCATATCCTGTTACAAAGGAGGAAACGGTACAATTAAATTATGTTTCTGAGATAAATGTTGATGAAAAGCAATCTGTTTTTAATCAGTTGCATCATGTTACTTGGGAAGAAAATCATCAGATTTTACCGGGGTTTTATTTAGAGAAAAGAAAACAAGTTTTTAAAGATATTGTTGCTGTAGATCAATTTGATTTGGTTTATTTTGACGCTTTTGGAGCAGAACATCAACCAGAATTATGGACTGTGGAAATTTTTAAAATAATGTTTGATGCGATGAAGCAAAACGGAGTTTTAGTAACCTATTGTGCCAAAGGAAGTGTGCGTAGAGCAATGCAAGAAGTTGGCTTCACTGTTGAACGCTTAGATGGACCACCTGGGAAAAGAGAAATGCTGAGAGCAACGAAGAATTCAACGTAGCTGATTTTTTAGTCATGAAAGTTGAAAAGAATAAATGTAGTATATGTAAATATTTTATAAATTAGCAATATGAAATTTAGACGAATACGAGAGCGTAAAAAAGCAAAACCTCAAAAAGGTATTGTATTGGTAATACTACTAATAATTATTATTTATCTATTTATGAATGCTGACGGAATTGTAACTAAATTATTGACTTAATTATTTGGTGAACGTCCTGTCTTTCCATTCGTATTTATTAGTAATGGATTTTAAAAAGATAAGAATAGTGAAATAAGGATATATAAGTCCACTTAAAAAATACGTTGAAAAACGTATTTTTTGTTTCTGGAAAACAGCTACTTTATTGATCAGTAAATAATCAAAGAATAATTTGAGAAGAAACATTGAAATAACTGTTTTAAGATCTATGTAGGTATTGACGATTAGTAGAGGTGATAATGCAATGACTCCATTTCCTAGAACAATCAGTACTCCTATTAATTTCCCAAAACCGAGATTGTAATTCGCAGTTTTTGAAGCCCATCTTACACGCTGATGCATTAATTCTTTAAATGAGTTAACGGGAAATGTAGTGGTAATTGCCTCTTTAGATTTTAGATAATGTACTTTTTGTTTGTTGTATTGTAAGAATTTTTCAAACAGAAAAATATCATCGCCACTAGCAATCGAATTGTTGTTTTTAAAGCCGTTTACTTTTTCAAAAACATTTTTTTTATAGATCAAATTTGCCCCATTACAAAGAAATGGTTTTTGCAAACCAAATCCACTTATAGTTGACGCTTGTAAACTTAAAAAATCTAATAACTGAAATTGGTGTAGAAAAGAATTATTAGCAGAATACCTTACTGGAGCGACAATCATATTACATTCGTTTTGTTGAAGGTAATTGTCAATGGTTTTAAGCCATTTTTTTGGCAATTCACAGTCAGCATCTGTAGTAATAACCCACTCTGTATTTACAGATTTTAAAGCTGTAGTTATGGCATCTTTTTTAGGGGAATTAGAAGTTCTGATGTTTTTAATAATAGAACAGTATGGTTGAGCACAGTCGAGACCTATAGCTTTTTGATTTTTATTGAAGTGAGAATTAATGATTTCAACAGAATCATCTGTAGAGTCATCATCCACAAAAAGAAATTGAATTAATTCTTTTGGGTAACTTAAATTTTCAATTGAAGATAGAATTACTGGCAAGTTTTTAGCTTCATTTCTAAACGGAATAATAATGGTGAAAGCTGTTTTGGGTGTTTTGTTTTGATGAACAAAATCAGCTATTTTATCAAACTTAATTGTGAAAATAAGTATGGTTAAGATGTATAGAAAGAAAAAGGTGTGAATTACAATCATTCTTTTACCGTGATGAGTTTTTGAGTATCAAAAGTAAGGACAAAATAACTTCCAATGATTGCAGGAAACACAAAGTTGAAAATCCACATTACAAGAACTACAGATAAAATAATAAGTTCATCGCAGTTGAAAAATGAAAATACCCAAATTGCAATCGACCCTTTAAGGAGAACATCAAAAAGGGACAACATTGGGATGATTGATGCTAAAAAGTACATTGTGAAAATTGAAAATAACGCTTCGGAGTAACTGATGTTAACATTAAACAATAGCAATAAAAAATAAAATTGATGAGAAAATATAAGGTATCTAATAATTGAATACAAACCAACCTTAGTAGTTAATGAATTTGGAATTTTAGAAATAAAACTCACCAATGACTTAAAAGAATATCCGTTAAAAGAATACTCTTTCTTATAAAGAAACCATACTGAAATGATTAATAGAAAAGAGGTTCCAATGACTAAAACTGTCGATTGAATTGGAATGTCAATATTGAAATTAAGAATAAAAAAAGTAATTCCGATGAGTCCAAAAATGATTGTCGTTAACAGTTGAAAAAGGTTTCCAACTAAATTTAATACAAGTATTTGCTTTCTAAATGGCTTTTTAAAGTAGATTGCTTTCGCTCCGTATTCTCCAATTCTGTTTGGAGTGATTAAAGAAACTGTTAAAGAAGCTAGACTTTGAATAATTGCTTTTGAAAAAGAAATATTTTGAGAATGATTGGCTAATAAATGCCACTTTGTAACTTCGAAAAACCAATTTAAAATGCTAAATAATAAAAGTAAGAAGATATTTTTTGTTGAAGAAAGGCTAGTTTGAGTTGATTTTGAATGAAAATCATAAAATGACAACAGATTGTTTTGAGTCAGTTTTGTGTAAATGAAATAACCACAGCCAATAACTATAAAAAGTTTGATAGCGAGCGCAAAGAAATGCTTAGTTTTGTGTGAAGGCGATTTTAACATTGCTTACAAAGAAAACAAATTTAAATCAATTGTTATTTCGATCGAATGGAAGAAATCTTAAAATATGATTTCCTAGCATCGGAGAATAATTGTAACTGGGCTAGCGCCCGTTGATTAAAAAAATAAAACAATCTGCGATTGTGAAGACAGAAAAAATCATTTTAGGTATTGATCCAGGAACAACCATTATGGGGTTTGGTCTGATAAAGGTTGTGGGGAAAAAAATGGAATTCATTCAAATGAATGAGTTGATGTTAAAAAAATACGATGATCATTATCTAAAGTTAAAATTGATTTTTGAAAGAACCATTGAATTGATAGATACCTATAATCCAGATGAGATTGCTATTGAAGCGCCTTTTTTTGGTAAAAATGTACAATCAATGTTGAAGCTAGGGAGAGCTCAAGGAGTTGCAATGGCAGCTGGATTGTCTCGTGAAATTCCGATTACAGAATATTTGCCAAAGAAAATTAAAATGGCAATTACAGGTAACGGAAATGCAAGTAAAGAGCAGGTTGCATTGATGTTGAAATCATTATTAGATTTAAAAACCTTACCAAAAAACTTAGATGCTACAGATGGTTTGGCAGCAGCCGTATGTCATTTTTACAATTCGGGAAAAGTAGTTGGCGGTAAAAATTATACAGGTTGGGCAAGTTTTGTAAAACAAAATGAAAAAAGAGTAAAGAAATAAAATATTATGAAATGTAAAAATTGTAATACTGAATTGTCACGTGATTTTTGTCCAAATTGTGGTCAAAGAGCATCGATTAATAAAGTAACTTTCAAAGAAACATTTCAAGACTTCATTGATGTAATATTTTCAGTAAATGCACCTTTATTTTTAACTTTAAAGTTGCTTGTTGTTAACCCAGGAAAACTATTTAGAGAATATTTGAGTGGAAGAAGAAAAACGTATTACAAACCCGTTCCGTTTTTTATTTTAACAGCTCTGATAATGATTTTTACTAGGTCAATGTTGGATTATGACCCTATGTCAAATATGGTAGATATGGGTGGAGAAAGTATAAACGAAAGCCTAATTAATAGTGCAGGGGTTTTTATGTCAAAAAATATAAATAACATCATTTTTTCTTTTGTATTTGCTTTTGCTGTTTTTGTTAAATTATTCTTTTCTAGAAGTTATTCTTTTGCCGAGTATATTGCTGTTTCATTTTATGTTATTGGTTTTTATTTGTTTTTCACTTCTGTTTTAATATTTGGCTTACAATATCTAAAGCCACAGTTTAGAATGGTGCCATTTATACTAATGTTTTTTTATGTGATGTATGCTTTAATATCCTTCTTAAAAAAGAAAAATGCGTTCACAATTCTTAAAATTATTATGGTGTACTTTTTATCCGTTATTTTTTTTATGATAATTGGTTATGGAACTTCATTACTAATCGTATGGTTAAAATTTAAATAGAGTGGCAGGAATCTATTTACACATACCGTTTTGTAAACAAGCATGTTTTTATTGCGATTTTCATTTTTCAACCTCTTTGAAGAAGAAAAATGAGTTGATATCTTGTATGCAAAAAGAATTATTGTTGCGAAAAGAAGAATTGAAAAATGAAACCATTGAAACCATTTATTTTGGTGGAGGAACCCCCAGTTTATTATCTATAGAAGAGATTCAAGCAATTTTAAAAACAATTGAAGAGAATTTTTGTGTAATCGAGAACCCTGAAATTACCCTAGAAGCAAATCCTGATGATTTATCAGAAACTAAAATTGTAGAATTATCAAAAAGTCCAATCAATAGATTAAGTATTGGTGTTCAGTCTTTTTTTGAAGACGATTTAAAAAGTATGAATCGAGCACATAATGAGGACGAAGCAAAAAAATGTCTGTCAATGGCGATTCGCCATTTTGATAATATTACAATTGATTTGATTTATGGTGTTCCGAATATGAGTCTTCAAAAATGGAAACAAAATTTGAAATTGGCTTTTGATTTTGGAGTGAATCATATCTCTAGTTATGCACTAACTGTAGAACCAAATACTGCTTTAGACACTTTTATAGCTAAAGGGAAATATCCGCCATTAGATGAAGAACTAGCAAAGCAACATTTTGATGTTTTGGTAGAAGAGACTCAAAAGAAGGGTTTTGTTCATTATGAAATTTCTAATTTCGGCAAGCCCAATTACTTTTCAAAACACAATACAAGTTATTGGCATGGGGTAAAATATATCGGAATTGGGCCTTCTGCACATTCGTTTAATACAACCCATAGAAGTTGGAATGTTGCTAGCAATGCTAGATATATCAAGTCTTTACAGGAGGGTAAACTGCCAAGTGAAGTTGAGTTTTTGTCAAAAGAAGATCAATTTAATGAATATTTAATGACTGGTTTACGAACTATTTGGGGAGTGTCACTTGATAAAATAAAAAACAACTTAGGAGAAAAATATCAAAATTATTTAGAAAGTCAATCTAAGAAATATATTCAACAAGATTTATTGTATATTGAAAACGGAATACTAAAAACAACTTCAAAAGGAAAGTTTTTAGCTGATGGTATTTCATCAGATTTATTTATGTTGAATTCGCTATAAAAACAAAATGTAATAGTAAGAAATGAAAGCAATTATAGAGTATAACTCAAGAAAAATAGAAGTAAATATATCTAATCCTATAGATATTTCAATTCCAATAGATGTTTCTAAAAAAAATGTAAATGCTTGGTATGTTGAAGACCCTAAAGTTTTTCCTGAGAATGTAGAAGGAGAAAATATAAAAGTTTCTGAAGGAGCCGTTGTTAATTTTAACAATATTCATTTTAACCCACATGCTCATATTACACATACTGAATGTGTTGGGCATATTACAAGTGAAGTGCATTCTGTGAATCAAAATTTAAAATACTTTATTTTTTTAGCTGAATTGGTAACAGTTGTTCCAGAAAATGATGGCGAAGACTTTTTTATCTCTGAGAAGCAATTAAAAACAGCTTTAAAAAATAAAAAAAGAGACGCCATTGTAATTAGAACTTTACCAAATTTAGAGGATAAGAAGTCTATGCAATATTCTAATACAAATCCACCTTACCTATTAGAAGAAGCTGCAATTTATCTTAGAGAAAAAGGAATAAAGCATTTGTTAATAGATTTACCATCAGTAGATAAAGAGAAAGATGGAGGGAGGCTTTTGGCACACAACGCTTTTTGGAATACTGCTGGTGAAATAAGAATGAATGCCACAATTACAGAGTTTATATATGTGCCAAACGAAGTGGAAGATGGTGAGTATTTATTAAACTTAATGATTGCTCCTTTTGAAAATGATGCAAGTCCGAGTAAACCAGTATTGTATGAGGTTTTAGAAAAGAGTACATGAAAAAATCATTGAAAATTGAAGAGGTAGCAATGCTTCTGTTGTCAATTTATATGTTTCAAGAATTGTCCTTTGTCTGGTGGTGGTATTTAGTGCTTTTTTTCTTACCTGATTTAGGATTTTTAGGATATGCAATAAATAAAAAACTGGGCGCTTATTTATATAATATATTGCATCATAAAGGAGTTGCGATAGGTGTGTATTTTATAGGGCTGTATTTAAATGATGAATATTTAAAATTGGTTGGCATTGTGTTTTTTGGACATGCCGCTTTTGATAGAGCTTTAGGTTATGGATTAAAATATACAGATAGTTTTAACAATACACACTTGGGTAAAATTGGTAAAAAATGATCACCATTTCGACAGATAAATCTAAGCTAAAGACAGCATTAATTCATCAGTTCTTAACCAATAGTTATTGGGCAAAAGGAAGAACATTTGAGCAAGTACAAACGACTATCGATAATAGTTTATGTTTCGGTTTGTATGAAGATGATAAACAAATTGGCTTTGGGAGAATTGCAACAGATTATGCTGTGTTTGCATATGTCATGGATGTTTTTGTGTTGCATGAGCATAGAGGTAAAGGCTATTCTAAGAAGTTGATGGAAGCGATGGTAAATGCCGAGGAACTACAAGAATGCAAAACCTGGATGTTAAAAACCTTTGATGCACACGGTTTGTATAAGCAGTTTGGATTTACTGAATTGAAAAATTCTAATATAGTTATGGAACGGATTGTATAAAAAACAAGTCTAGTTAATGCATAACCTTAGAGTTGAAAAAAAATGATTTTACCGGAGTAACTTTAGTACAAAACCCGGTATTTCGAGTTGACAAAAACTGAGATAAACTACAGTCAACTTTTTATAATAACAAAAATGAGTTTAAATACTTGATACATAGGTGGTTTTCTGAACAGGAGTCGTAAAAGGGTTGTATGTACTGAAAACACTAGTGTTATAATATTGTTAAACTTAAAAAGAAGTGAGATAATAACTCAAAAACCCACTTACATTTGCCGCCTAAACATGAATAATTTCAATTTGAAATTTTCACTAGGTACTAACTCCCAAATCTAAAATCATTGTTGTAGTTGAAATCTAGATTCTTTGCAACGTTTTTAGACTCCAATCGTCATTAAGCAAATAAGATAATTTATGAGAAAAATATTTCTGCTATTTAGCCTAATGCCTATTTTGTCATTTGCACAAAATTCAACCAATGCATCTTTTGTGAAAAGGAAACTTATTGTTATTAAGAGTAACCCATCTAAAGGATTCAATTATTCTTACGTCCTATTTATTCCAAAAGGAGTCCAAAAAAATAAATTAACACAGTTATTGGTTGAGCCCAATAATACAGGTATAACAACAGATTCTATCTCTGTTCATAAAAAATCTGCTATAAAATTAGCTTCAACCAGTTCAATAGGTAATAACATTTCTACAGAGCTTAAGATACCGTTATTGGTACCGATTTTTCCAAGGCCAGGTTCAAAACCATTAGTGTATACACATGCGCTAGATAGAGATGTTATGTTAGAGAAAAATAACAAATTAGAAAGAATGGACTTGCAGTTGATTGCCATGATTAAAGATGCTCAAACACAATTAAAAGAGAGAAATGTTTTAGTCCGTGATAAAATTTTCATGAATGGTTTTTCTGCTTCGGCAACATTTACAAATAGGTTTTTGTTTATACATCCAGAGATAATTGAGGCTGCTGCCATAGGAGGATTCAATGGGGAATTAATGCTCCCTCTAAAAAAGTATAAAAATAAAAGGTTCGATTACCCATTGGGAACCAATGATTTTGAAAAATTATTTAATAAAAAGTTCAACCAAATAACTTATCAGAACATTCCGCAATTTGTTTATATGGGCGCATTAGATACTAATGATGCCGTACAATTTGACGATGCGTATAACGAGCATGAGCGGACTATTATAAACTCAATACTTGGTGCTAATGTCCTAGAAAGATATATTGAGTGTCAAAATATTTATACTGATAATAATATTTCTGCAACTTTTAAAACCTATGAGAAAGTTGGGCACTGGACTACATCAAAAGTAAATCTTGATGTGATTTTATTTTTCTTAAAAGAATTAAATAAGAATAATTAGTATGAATGAAAATCTCCGAAAAATAGGATGCAATAATGTCTTATAAACACAAAAAGCAGTGATTTTTATACTATTGAAAGCTGTATGAAACGAATTAAATTGCAAACAAAATAATCTATATTTAAAAAGTAACAAATGACAAAAAACTACATTATCATCCCCCTTTTATTACTATTTCAAACATTCTGTGCACAAACCATAACAATACCAGATGCAAATTTCAAAAATGCCCTAATAAACTCCCTGTGTGTAGACACTAATGGAGATGGTACTTTTGACACCGATGTAGACACAAATAATGATAATGAGATACAAATTAGCGAAGCGGAAGCAGTAAGTAGATTAAATGTTTCTGATAAAAATATTGCTATGCTTGAAGGGATTGAAAAATTCACGAATCTTGAATTATTGTATTGTACAAATAATAAATTGACAAACTTAGATTTCTCTCAAAACCTTGAAATGGTAAACCTATTTTGTAATCAGAACCAGTTAACAGCTTTAGATGTTTCTAATAACAAAAACATTAAGGTTTTAAATTGTTTTGTAAACAAACTAACAAGTTTAGATATTTCACAAAGTAAGAATCTTGAAGTTTTATATTGTGGCTTTAATCAATTGACCACGTTGGATGTTTCACAAAACTCAAATCTTATATCTCTGTTTTGTTATACCAACAATATGACAAGTCTTAATCTTAAAAATGGAAACAATGCCGTGTTACTTTCTATGTATGTACAAGGCAACAGTAATTTAACATGTATAGAAGTAGACGATGTTAATTTGTCTAACAATAATGGTAATTGGATTAAAGACAGTACTGCGAATTATAGCGAAAGTTGTGGTGTATTAAGTACAGATGATTTTGTAAGCGATATAGAGGTTGCCTTTTACCCAAACCCCGTAAAAGATATTTTGCATCTCGAAACCCCAAACGCTGTTAAAATAAATGCAATCAAAGTATATGATGCTATAGGAAGGTTGGTGATTGAAGAAAAATCTCATTTAAAAAAGCTTGATGTCTCTAATTTAAGTAAAGGAGTATTTCTAGTAGTTATTGAAACAGACAACCATAGATTAACTAAAAGGATAATGAAAAAGTAGTTAAAGACTAATGATCAAAAAAAACTGCCTATTTGTTCTTTCAATTCTGTTGTTATGTAATTGTTCTAATGATGATGAAATTATAATTGATCCATCTACTGAAGTAATAGAAACAGTTTATACCCTTCCTGTTGTAGTTCATGTTATACATATAGGAGAAGAGGTGGGTGTTGGATATAATTTATCAAAAGAGCGAATTGTTGCGCAACTTAAAAGCTTAAATGATGATTTCAGAAAAGAGGTAGGAACGCTTGGTTACAATACGCACCCCTTAGGAACAGATGCTAAAATAGAATTTAAATTCGCAGAAATAGATCCCAATGGAGGCCTTACTGAAGGTATAAATAGAGTAGATTTAAATGATGTAATTATTACTGAAAACAGTGATTGGTTATTTGATAACCTTCCGTATTACGGATATTGGAACAAGCAAAACTATATAAATATTTGGGTCTATCCTTTTGATCCAAATATCATTTTAGGTCAGTCTTCTGTGCCTTTTATAGACTTACCTGGTCTTAATGATGCAGATCCAAATGGTACAACTGGAATATTAATTACTACACCTCATTTTGGTACTTCTGACGTTGAAGGCGGTTCTAATTTAGGAAAAACACTTACCCATGAAATGGGGCACTTTTTAGGTTTAGAACATCTTTGGGGTAAAACTGAAAATGCAGGTTGTTTGGATTTTGATGATTACTGTGACGATACTCCAGCAGTATCAAAAAGATCAGGAAACTGTAATAGTTTACCAACTGAATCTTGTAGTGGAGAAACAATTCTCAAACATAACTATATGGATTATACCAATGATGCTTGTATGAATATGTTTACCAGAGATCAAGTACTAAGAATGCGTTATGTTTTAACAAATAGTGCAGTTCGAAAAACCTTGATAACGGCATTGGTTATACATAGAAATTAAAAGCTTTATGTGTAAAGAAACGTTATTTGTTCTCTGCAAACCAGAAATATAGAAGGTGTGTTATTCCTTTCAAGGCGCTAAAAATATTGTTGTAGGTTGAGTCTGTAAGAAAAAAGTAGTAGTTTTGAATTGTGAGTTTTTTTACTAACCACTAACCACTAACCATGCACATAGAACAGCTTAGAGAATATTGTATCGCTAAAAAAGGAGTGACAGAACATTTCCCGTTTGATGATGTTACGCTTGTGTTTAAGGTGATGGGAAAAATGTTTGCTTTAATTGGACTGGATTCTTGGGAAAAAGGAGAAACTAGAATCAATTTAAAGTGTGATCCAGAATGGGCGGAAGAACTACGAGGGGAGTACGACAGTATAGATGCGGGTTGGCACATGAGTAAAAAACATTGGAATACAGTTACACTAAATGAGGATGTTTCTGACGTGTTTGCTTTCGAATTAATAACACATTCCTATGAGTTGGTAGTAAAAGGATTGTCCAAGAAATTAAAAGTAGAATTAGAAGAGTTCTAATTTAAAAGTCGATACTTAGAAGGAGTAATTCCTTTATTATCCTTAAACTTCCTGTTAAAGTTAGAAATATTTTTAAATCCAGATTTTTCTGAAACTTCTGCAATTAAAGCGTCATGATTTTTTAATAAACGACAAGCGTTTTCTATTCTAACTTCAATTAAAAACTGAAAATACGTTTTATTAGTACGTTGTTTAAAATACCTACAAAAAGCATTCGGTGTCATATTAGAAATTCCTGCAATGGTATCTAAATCAATTTCCTTATTAAAGTTATTCATGGTGAACTCCATGATGTTACTCATCCGTTTTCCTTCATTGTCAGAATACTTTTTTTGATAAATAAATTTTGATAAAGGATTTATTTCTGCCTTTAATAATTCGCTTACAATTTTTAAAAAGAGAATAAACCGCTCAAAATTCGAAGCTTTTTTTAGTGATGAAAACAAGTGTAAGACTTCTTCTTTATTACTCTTAACAATTCCGCCTGATTCACTAATTGTAAACAATTTTTGAACCTCAGTAAGATCTCCCAATTCAAAAAAATCTTCACCAAAAGAAGTTTTTGTAAAAAACAAGGTTAGCATGGTTGAAGACTTGCAATTAGAGGTGTCACTTTTAAAAACATGAGGTAAATTACTACCAATAATTAAAATGTCTCCAGATTTGTATTCGTTAATAGAATCACCAATAACCAAACTTCCTTCTCCTTCAATAATTGCGCACAGTTGAATTTCTTCATGCTGATGTAGCTTGTCATATAAGATCTCCCCTATATCTTCTTGATAGATTAAGGCAACATCTTTTGATTTAGGTATCTTAAAAGGCAATACTTTCATTGTAGGAAATGTTAGTTATGGCACAAATATATGCTAATATTTGCTTAAAAACATAGCTAAACTATAGAATCAAGTTAAAAAAGTATTAATAGCTGTTAAAATCTAGTAATTATAAAACTAAAAACTCGTTTAGCTTTGTAAAAAAATAATATCACAATGAATATACAATGGAATGGCGTAATGCCAGCCGTGTTTACATGGTTGAAAGAGTCAAAATCAGGCTCTCTTGAAATTGACCTTGATGCAACACAAAATCAGGCTGCAGGTATTTTAAAAGCTCAAGGAAAGGGAGGAAGCAGAATGAGCGGACTTGTAGGTTCTGGAACTCTGGGTGAGAATAGCTACCTGAGCACCAAGCAGCGTCTTTCCTTACTTAAATCCCTTTCTGAGGTTGCTAAAGAATACAATGTCCCGTTGATTAGCGGAGCTGCAGCAGAAACTAAGGAAGAACTTGCCAAAATCGTTGAAGGACTTGCAACAGTTGGAGTTGATACAGTCATGGTCATGCCACCAAAAACTAAGGCGGTTCCTTCTGAAAAAGAAATGTA
>MAAC01018561.1_pt1 | contig 58976 bp, 51 predicted proteins | sample 1115981 | NCBI WGS metagenome assembly MAAC01 (sample SAMN04961126, study PRJNA320927) | seawater metagenome | isolation source: sample BD02T64 sea water enriched with oil for 64 days | place: USA:Gulf of Mexico | collected 2013-07-27 | reverse complement strand
ACGGGAGCCTCAAAAGACTCAAACCTCTCCTTAAAGAGTTTTTTTATGTTATCGCTTTCTTCCACTATTGTAATATTTTATCCAATTCCACTAATTCTTTCTGTAGCCAAAGTCTTGCTTTTCTATATTGAGATTTAGAAGTGTTTTCTGTAATCCCAAGTTCATCTGCAATTTCCTTGTGTCCATAACCCTCAATGGCAAACATGTTAAAAACTATTCTATACCCTTCTGGTAATCTTGCGATTAGTTCCAAAAGCTCTTTGGTTCTTATTTCGGAAAGCGCATTTTCAGGAACATGAACTTCACTTTCCGCATTTTCAATTTCCACACCAAATTTAAACTTCTTATTTTTTCGAATATTATCTAAACAGGTGTTCGACATAGTTCTATGCATCCAACCTTCGAAGGATCCTGTCCCATTAAATGAGCCTAACTTTTGAAAGATCTTTATGAACCCATCTTGAAGCATGTCATTGGCCTCATCCTGGCTATTAGAGTATCTGATACAAACTCCCATTAATCTTGGCGAGTACCTCTCGAAAAATAGCTTTTGAGCACGTGCATTATTTTGTTTACATGCTTTAATTAATTCTTCCTCTGTCATTCCACTTCTCAGGTTCTACTTATAGATGCATTTTTTAAAAAGAAGGTTGCCTAACCCTCCAGAAATAATGTTCAAATATAGGGGCCTAATTCCTTTCAAATATACTAAGATCATAAAATCATGGATGGAAAAAAGCGTCCAACATTTACACGTTTTTTCATCCAAAATTCGAAAAAAAGCTACGATTAGTGGTTTTTGACCAAATAGTTATAGTTTTTGTTGTTGTATTGATAATAATGGGATGAAATTTTTTCACTCACTTATTATAACAACTAATATTGCAGCATGAAATTAAAGGTATTCTTACAGCTAATTTTTCTTTCAATACCAACGCTATTGATTGTCTCATTTTCTTCTTGTAATAAGAAGGAAGAATCTGTAGCATTTACTGGAAACGTAGTCAGTGTGGACAACACTCAAATTTCTGGAGCCAAAGTGGAGATTTTCAGAAATGCAGAAGATTGGCTCACGGGACTTAATGTTCTTACCACCATGGTAACTGACCTTTCGGGAAGATTCGAATCTGAGGCGATTTACGAAGCTGGAGAATACTATATTTTCATTGAAAAATATGACTCTAGCAACTGGGAAATCAGAAAAGTAGAACAAGGAATATATCCCCAAATTACGGTACCTGAAGAAACGGACCTTACCCATACCATTGAGTTTAATAATATGTCAGCTATGGCTGAAACTGCTTGGAAATTAACGAATGTACACCGAGAATTCACCAAGCCTGGAGCTACTGCGGTAGAGTGGCAGTCCATTTGGTCAGGAATAAATAATTGTAAACGTGATAACCAGTTATTTTTCAATAAAGATTTATCCATGCGTTTTTCTGAAGGAGCCACCGTATGTAGAGGGAATGCGACAGAAATAATTGGAACTTTTGTTCCTCCAATGATCTTTAACATATTAGGATGTGAGACTTTACCATTTACCAAAATTCCCGTGAAGCAATTTGAATATTCCAATTGGCCAGAAATGGAGGCCAAAGGGGCCAAAATGTATCTAAGTTGTAATTCCTCAGTCGGACAAACCTACATTCTATATACTGGAGATAATGGTCTTAAGGTATTGGAAGTGTATACTCGATCGAGATAAGAACATCTATTTTAATAAAATGACCCAATAGCGTATTGTATCATTACTTGACGTTATAGTCGTACATTTTGCAAACTATTACAAAATAAAATCTAAACCTACAACGTAATTTCGTGGTACTAAACACACTACCATGAAGTCACTACCTTCAACAATCACCATTATATTAGGTGCGCTATTCCTATCCATTCCAGTAATCATAACTTCATGTTCCAAAAAAGAGTTCTATAAGATAGAGGGCATTGTGCTCGACCCTACCGGTTCTCCAGTGGTAAACGCGAAAGTGGAGGTTTTCAATAACCCGGACGATTGGCTGACTGGCCTACATGTAGTGGCAACCATGAAGTCTGATTTGATAGGTGAATTTAAGAGCGCAAAAATTTTCGAAGAAGGGGATTATTACATTTTTGTCGAAAAATACGATACAAGCAATTGGAACATTAGAGATGTTGAAAAGGGAATTTATCCGATGATTCATTTACCTCTAGGAAATAGAACGATCCAAAACGTAGAACCCAGTAACATGGGATTATTGGCAAACACTTCTTGGGAACTTTCGAATACCCTAGAAGAATATTCCAAGTCAGCAGTAGGCTCGGCTGAATGGAAATCAAATTGGGTCACCTCTAATAACTGCGAAAAGGATAATTCCATTCACTTTGGTAAAGACTTAAGCATGCATATAGATGAAGGTCAGCTAATGTGTAAAAACTCGCCTAACATCCTATACGGTTCTTTCATTCCTCCCATGGTATTCAACCAATACAGTTGTGATCGGTTACTTCACACCTCAGAAAACGTGAAAATTTTCCAATATGAGGGCTGGACTGAAATGAAGGAAAAGAATGGCGAAATGTATATCTCGTGCAGCCAAAGCACGGGTCAACTGTATATCATTTATGACATTACAAGTACTAAGAAAGGCTTACAGGTATATTCTAGACGTAACTAAATAAAATGACTCAAAAAAAAATCCGATGAATTTCTTCATCGGATTTTTTTTGAGTAATAAATATTTCTAGAACTTAATTTTTCTCATTCTTAAACTAAGCGGAGTCACTTCTAAGTACTCATCATCCTTAATATATTCCATCGCTTCTTCTAAAGAGAATAAGATTTTCGGAGCAATTTTCATGGCATCATCCGTTCCAGATTTACGCATGTTGGTTAATTGTTTTCCTTTCACCAAGTTAATCTCTAAATCATTGTCTCTAGAGTGTTCTCCTACAACTTGACCTTTATAGATAACATCCCCTGCTTCTACAAAGAAGGACCCTCTATCTTGCAATTTATTTAGTGCAAATGAAGTGGCCGCACCTTGTTCCATTGAAATGAAAGCACCTTTACTACGTGCAACGATATTACCTTTATGAGGAGCAAACTCCTTAAAACGGTGAGTCATGATTGCTTGACCAGAGGTTGCCGTTAACATTAAGTTACGTAAACCAATAATCCCCCTCGAAGGGATATAGAACTCTAAATGCTGTAAATCACCCTTAGGTTCCATGATCATTAAATCCCCTTTACGTTGGGTCACCAAGTTAATGGCTTTACTTGAAGATTCTTCCGGTACATCAATAACCATCACTTCATATGGCTCACATTTTACACCGTCAATTTCTTTAACAATTACTTGAGGTTTTCCTACTTGAAGCTCATACCCTTCTCTACGCATGGTTTCAATAAGTACTGATAAATGCAGAACTCCTCTACCAAAAACGTTGAATTTATCTTCCGTATCTGTTTCCTCAACACGTAATGCTAAGTTTTTTTCCGTTTCTTTAAACAAACGATCTCTTAGGTGACGAGAAGTAACAAACTTACCTTCTTTACCAAAGAATGGAGAGTTGTTAATAGTAAACAACATACTCATTGTAGGTTCATCAATAGAAATACGTTTCAATTCTTCTGGCTCCGTCAAATCGGCAATCGTATCCCCAATTTCAAATCCATCTATTCCTACAACCGCACAAATATCACCCGAACGAACTTTAGAAATTTTTGATTTTCCAAGACCTACAAATTCCTGTAATTCTTTAATTCTAACTTTTTTCTTCGTCCCGTCTTTCTTACATAACATGTAATCCTTACCTTCTTCTAAATCTCCTCTGAAAACACGTCCAATGGCAATACGCCCCACGAATGAAGAGAAATCCAAAGATGTAATCTGCATTTGAGGAGTTCCCTCTCTATAAGGAGATTCAGGAATCACATCAATAATAGCATCCATTAATGGACGAATATTATCTGTTTTAATCGTATGATCCGTACTCATCCATCCCTGTTTTGAGGAACCGTAAAGCGTAGTGAAATCTAATTGATCTTCGGTAGCTTCTAGGTTAAACATCAAATCAAAAACTTGCTCATGCACCACATCAGGCGTACAGTTTTCTTTATCTACTTTATTTACTACAACGATTGGTTTCAAACCTAACTCTAAAGCTTTACTTAAAACAAAACGTGTTTGAGGCATAGCCCCTTCAAATGCATCTACTAATAACAATACACCATCAGCCATTTTCAAAACACGTTCCACTTCCCCACCAAAATCCGCGTGACCTGGAGTGTCAATTAAGTTGATTTTTACGTCCTTGTAATTTACTGATACGTTTTTAGAAACAATTGTAATTCCTCGTTCTCGCTCAAGGTCATTGTTATCTAAAATTAAATCACCAGTTTCCTTGTGATCACCCATTGCCTGACATTCGTGGATGATTTTATCCATCAATGTAGTTTTCCCGTGATCTACGTGAGCAATAATTGCTATGTTTCTTATTGATTGCATTCTTTAAATTTTGAGCGGCAAAAGTACTATTAAAAACGGATTATTCAGATTAATTTGGGCTTATTCATTCATGAACGAATTCACGGCTAATAGTTTGTATATCAATTATCCATATTGGCGGATCAGTTTTGCCCTTATTCTAGTTCAAATTGTTCCTAAAAAGGTAATTTCGCACCCTCAATTTTATCCTATGAAAAAGCAACAGATCGACTTAAGAAGTGACACCGTAACTAAGCCAACTCCTCCAATGATGGAAGCTATGTTTGAAGCACATGTAGGAGATGATGTTTTTGGTGAAGACCCAACCATTAACGCTTTGGAAGAAAAGGCAGCCCACATGTTTGGTATGGAAGCAGCTCTATTTGTTCCTTCTGGAACGATGTCTAATCAAATTGCGATTAAAATTCATACCCAACCAGGAGAAGATATTATATGTGATGCTTATTCTCATATTTACCAATATGAAGGTGGAGGCATTGGATTGAACGCAGGATGTTCTACGAGTCTCATCCCTACGTTATCAGGCCAATTCACGGCAAAGGATGTGGCGTCATTTATATACCCAGATGATATTCACAAACCGATTTCTCGAATGGTATCTACCGAAAACACCTGTAATAAGGGAGGAGGAACTACCTGGGATTTAGAACCACTACGGGAAATTAAACAGGTATGTGATACCCATAAATTAGATTTCCATTTAGATGGTGCACGGCTGTTTAACGCCTTAGTAGCCCGCAAACAATCTCCGGAAGATTACGGTTCAATTTTCGATACCATTTCGATTTGTTTGTCAAAAGGCTTAGGAGCTCCAGTAGGGTCCTTGTTATTAGGTTCTAAAAAAGATATTCATATGGGCTTACGTTACCGAAAAGCTTTTGGTGGCGGAATGCGACAAGCAGGATTTCTAGCTGCCGCAGGTATTTACGCCTTGGATCACCATGTAGATCGTTTGGCTGAGGATCATGCAAATGCCAAAACCATTGAAGAAACTTTACTTTCCCTGCATTGGGTCAAATCAGTCATTCCGGTACAAACCAACATTGTTATTTTCGAACCAAAGCAGGGTTTTGAAGATACGATCATTACCCAAAAACTAAAAGATCAAGGTATTCTGATTTCAAGTATGGGACCTGGAAAACTTCGAATGGTTACCCATTTAGACATTAGTGATGCTATGTATGACCAGTTATTGGAAACATTGAAAGGATTGTTTTAGAAAAAAAGTTTAAAGCAAAAAGAAAGCGGAGAAATCACCTTCTCCGCTTATTTCGTTCAATAAAACCTATCCCTATTTTATTTCTTTTCTTCTTTTTTCTCTTCCTTCTTCACGATTTGAATTGGATTCTTCACTTTAGTATTTAATAAAGCAAAGTCCATAACTTGCTTCATTTCTTCCACAAAATGGAAGGTTAAACCTTTCAAGTATTTTTCATCAATATCTTCAATATCCTGACGGTTATCTTCACATAACATAATAGTGGTAATATTCGCTCTTTTCGCAGCTAGTATTTTCTCTTTAATTCCTCCAACGGGTAAAACCTTACCTCTCAAAGTAATTTCACCGGTCATGGCCATTTTATTTCTCACCTTTCTTTGGGTAAACAAAGAAGCTAAAGCCGTAAAAATAGTAATACCTGCCGATGGTCCATCCTTGGGAATAGCTCCTGCAGGCACGTGTAAATGCACATTCCATTTTTCAAAAATACTGGCTTCTAAACCTAAGTCTGCTGCATGTGCTTTCAAGTATTGCATGGCTACGGTAGCCGATTCTTTCATCACACTCCCCAATTGCCCCGTTAAAGTGATCAGACCTTTCCCCGGAGTAATAGAAGTTTCAATAAACAAAATATCCCCACCAACGGAAGTCCAAGCCAATCCCGTTACGACACCAGCGATCTCATTTCCTTCGTATTTATTACGAGCGTGTCCAGGACCAATAATTCCTTTTAAGTGATCTGGCTTAACCTCTGTATCATATTCCTCTTCCAAAGCAATATGCTTGGCCGTTTGGCGAATCAACTTAGTAATGCGCTTTTCCAAATTACGTACACCCGACTCTCTGGTATATTCTTCCACCAATTTCACAATCGTTTTATTTGGCGCTTGGAATTGGGCTTTGGTAATACCGTGTTCTTTCAGTTGCTTGGGTATCAAATGCTTTTTAGCAATTTGCGATTTCTCTTCTACCGTGTATCCACTTACTTCAATAATCTCTAAACGATCACGCAATGCAGGTTGAATATCAGCCAAGTTATTCGCTGTGGCAATAAACATGACCTTAGACAAATCATAATCCATTTCCACAAAATTGTCGTAAAAAGATGAATTTTGCTCGGGGTCTAATACCTCCAATAAAGCGGAAGATGGATCTCCCTGCGCACTATGTCCAACCTTATCAATTTCATCCAAAATAAATACTGGATTTGAAGAACCTGCTTTCTTTAAACTTTGAATAACTCGTCCGGGCATTGCACCGATATAGGTTTTACGATGCCCTCTAATTTCGGCCTCATCCCGTAAACCACCCAAGGACATACGAACATATTTTCTGTCTAAAGCCTTTGCGATACTTTTCCCTAATGAGGTTTTACCAACTCCCGGAGGTCCTGCCAAACAAAGAATAGGCGCTTTCATGTCCTTCTTAATTTTCAGGACGGCCAAATGCTCCAAGATTCTCTCTTTTACTTTCTCCAAACCGAAATGATCTTCATCTAAAACTTTTGTGGCACGTTTTAAATCGAAGTTATCTTTTGTAAATTCACCCCATGGTAATTCTAAAATGGTATCAATGTAATTGGATTGAACCGAATACTCCACCCCAGATGGATTTAACCTTTCCAATTTAGATAACTCCTTTTCGATGGTCTCCTTTACGTTTTTTGGAAGTTTTTTCGTTTTGACACGTTTTTTAAATTCCTGTAATTCTTGATCTACTGGATTGCCACCTAATTCTTCTTGAATTTGACGCATTTGTTGGTTCAAGAAATACTCCCGTTGTTGTTTGTCAATATCTACCTTGACCTTACTTTGAATATCATTCTTTAATTCAAGAATTTGATGCTCTTCCGTTAAGATTTCCAATAGCTTTTCCGCACGTTTTACAAGATCTAATGTAGACAGAAGTCCTTGTTTAATATCCACAGGTCTATCTAAGTTACTCGCAATAAAATTCACCAAGAAAGACGGGCTTTCGATGTTTTTAATGGCTACAGAAGCCTCCGATGGAATATTTGGTGATTCATGAATAATACGATTTGCCAAATCTTTTATCGATTCAATTAAGGCACTAAACCTTTTATCTTCAATAATTTCTTCTTTAGGTAAGGCATCTACATTTGCAACAAAATAGGGTTCGGTCTGAACCATTTCTGTAATTTGAAATCTACGTTGACCTTGAATAATAACTGTTTTACTCCCATCGGGCATTTTCAACATTTTAATTATTCGAGCTACCGTACCAATTTCATTTAAGTCTTCTGGTGTTGGGTTTTCGGTCTTCGGATCTTTTTGAGCGACCACACCAATGGTTTTGGTGGATTGCATAACATCCTCAATTAACTTTATGGACATGTCTCTTCCTACGGTAATTGGAATAACTACCCCAGGAAACAAAACATTATTTCTTAATGGAAGTAACGGTAATGATTCAGGTACTTCTTCATTGTTCATTCGGTTCTCGTCATCTTTCGAAAACAATGGAATAAACTCGGTGTCCTGATCAATTACGCCACTCAATCCTAATATATCTAAATTCATTTGTGTCTACTTTAAGTATGCAATCTTCTTACAAGATTCTGGTTTGCCAAAAGTCAATTGTAATGCCATTTCATTTTGGATACCACTACGTCACTTTTATCGGAAATTATGTCCGACTTATTTTAAGTTCTTACGATAAATGGCAGTATTGTCAAAAACAGTTTTCACTATTCCTTCTTCTACCTCATCATAAGATAAACCTCTTCGCCCCATCATGGCTTGCGCCACTTCTGCTGCTTTGTTATATCTAAATTCAATCATTCCGGAAGCTCCGCCCCACGAAAATGAAGGGATGAAATTTCTTGGGAATCCACCTCCAAAAACATTGGCACTGACCCCTATAACAGTACCGGTATTAAACATGGTGTTAATTCCCGATTTTGAATGATCACCCATTATTAATCCACAAAACTGCAATCCGGTATCGGCAAATCTACCCGAATCATACTCCCATACCCTTACTTTAGCGTAGTTATTTTTAAGATTTGACGTATTGGTATCTGCCCCCAAATTACACCACTCCCCAATAACCGTATTTCCAATAAAGCCATCATGCCCTTTGTTAGAGTATGCGTAAATAATAGAGTTATTTACCTCTCCACCAGCTTTACTATGCGGACCAACTGTAGTCGCCCCATATATTTTAGCACCCATTTTCAATCCTGCGTGTTCGCAAAGTGCCAATCCTCCTCTCACCAAACAGCCTTCCATAATTTCCGCCTCTTTCCCTACATATATAGGTCCCGACTTAGAATTCAAAATGGCGCCTTCTACTATTGCTCCTTCTTCCAAGAAAACACGGTTACCTATTAAGGTATTTGTGGAAGAAATGGGTTGAGATTCACGTCCATTAGTTATCCTGGCAAAGTCAATTTCCAAAGCTTCTGCATTCTTTGCAAATAAATCCCACGGGTGCTCAATTATTAATATGGAATCCGTATAAATCACATCCTTGGTAAAGGAATAACTTCCTTCAAAGAAATTACCCATATCATTTTCAGCTATGTGTACCGCAATAATTTTTTCTTCAAAAACTAAACGTTCACCCAGTTTTAATTTTTCAATTTCACCTTCTACCTTTCCGTCCGGACAAAGCCCTCCATGAATTAAAATATTTTCAGAGGACACAATCATTGGAAATTTAGGAGTTAAATACTCTTCCGTTTTATAAGATACCGATGCATTTAGTGTTCGCTCCCATTTCTCATTAATAGTTAAAATTCCGATACGAAGATTCCCTACTGGGCGTGTATATGTTAAAGGTAAAAGTTGTGATCTTACTTCCCCATCGAATAAAATAATGTTCATGTGTTTACTTTTTTCCAAATGTAGTACAGCAAATAGATTTGAAATGTAAAATACTAATCAAATCCTATCAATTTATGATGCATAAAAAAAGCTCCAATCTTTCGAAAGGAGCTTTTAAATAAAATGATTGCAAATTCTTATTTCTTATTGAATTTCGCGTATTTGTTCTTGAACTTGTCAATTCTACCTGCAGTATCAACGAATTGCATTTTACCAGTATAAAATGGATGAGACTTATCAGAAATATCTAGTTTTATTAACGGATATTCATTTCCATCTTCCCAAACCAAAGTATCTGCACTATTAGTAGTTGATTTACCTAAAAAAGTATCTTCAGTAGACATGTCTTTAAACACTACTAATCTGTACTCACTTGGATGAATGTCTTTTTTCATCTTATATAAATTTTATGTTCTATTCTTATTAATAACCCTTTGAGCGATTGGTAAAGTCAACCCGTTTTGGGGATGCAAATATACTCAAATCCCATAGATATACGAATTTTATTAAAAATCTTTCGTGCAGTTATTTACAGCGTAATGTGAACAACATATATTTTAGAAAAAAAACAATATTTATAATGCTTTAACGTATGGAATCCCTGATTACATTTGCAGCACAAAATTGATGAAAAACTTTCTTTCCATACTTCTAATGGCGTCACTATTTTTAGTGATTTCGTGTAAAAAAAACAAATTCACAGAAGACCCTTCGGATAAATTGAACTTCAGTACAGACACCCTGAAATTTGATACTGTTTTCACCACTTTGGGTTCTACCACCAAAAGATTCTTGATTTACAACCAGAATCCAGAATCGATCATTATTTCAAAAATCAAACTAAAAACAGGAAGTAATTCTAATTTTAGAATGAATGTTAATGGCCAACCTGGAGTGGCGTTTAACGACATTGAAATTCGAGGAAATGACAGTATGTTCGTTTTTGTAGAAGTCACAATAGATCCAACCAATCAAAACAATCCATTTGTTATTATTGAAGAAGTTTTATTTACCACTAATGGAAATGTTCAATCTCTCGCATTAACGGCTTGGGGGCAAAATGCGTATTACTACAAACCCAATTTATACATCAATGGTCTCCCTCCTATTTCACATATAAGTGATTATCCGGAGTATTACCCTGTAGGGTCGACCGTTAATTTACCGAACGATAAACCACATGTAATTTTTGGATTCTTAATGATTGATTCTGCCATTACTCTAAATATCCCCGCAGGAACCCAATTACACTTTTACGATCAATCGGGACTATGGGCCTACCGAGGTTCCGTTTTGAATGTACAGGGTGAATTAGGAAATGAAGTGGTTTTTCAAGGAACCCGTTTAGAAGCTGGGTTTGACGATTTACCCGGGCAATGGGATCGGATAATCTTAAATGAGGGACCGGCCGATCATATGTTTAATAACGTTATTATCAAAAATCCATTTATTGGAATTCAAGCCGAAGAATTTTATTTGGATGGCGTACCCGAATTGGCTTCCAACAAGGTTAAACTATACAATACCGTCATTAAAAACAGTGGGGGCTTGGGCATGCTTGTTCGAAATCATAATATTCAAGCGGAGAATGTATTGATTACTAATTCAGGGAATGTTTTAGTAGGTCTACAAGGAGCGGGTACCCATCGTTTCCGACATACCACGATAGCCAATTATTCTTCCGGTAGTAGAAGTGACGCATCCTTATTCTTAAGTAATTATTTTTATTTACCTACTTCGGGAGGTCAGCTGGAAGTTGCTGGTGGTTTAGATGTCGAATTTGTAAATTGTATTATTTATGGTACTTCAGACGAAGAGATCAGTACAGACTCTACTACCTCGACTCCATTCAAATATCTTTTCAAAAATTGTGTTTTAAAAACAACAAAGGATACCTTGGATTCTGGATTAACAGGGAAGTTTGAAAACATAGTTTTAAACCCAAGTAAACCCTTATCCACCCAACCGGATTTAAATGATCCTTTATTTATTGATCCTTACAATTATGATTTTTTACTCAACGATTCTTCACGAGCCATTGATAAGGGCAACCTCTATCTAACAGACACCTTATTAAACGATTTAAAAGGAGATCCCCGTGATCACCTGCCCGATCTAGGTTGTTACGAAAAGTAGGGTACCTTTGCGGGTACTAAAAAACGTGCCATGGCCAAGTATATTCGAGTAAATCCAGAAAATCCAGATCCCAAAGTTATTGGAGAAATAGCCAAAGCACTAAAAAATGGTGCGGTTATCGTATTCCCCACAGATACTGTTTATGGTGTAGGTTGTGATATTATGAACCCCAAGGCCATTGAACGTGTGGCGCAAATAAAAGGAACCCCAGCTAAAAAATCCAATCTTTCCATTGTTTGCCAAAATCTAAGTCATCTCTCTTCGTTTGTTAAGCCAATTTCAAATCCCGTGTTTCGAGTATTAAAGAAATCATTACCGGGGGCTTTTACTTTTATTCTCCCAGCAAATACCAGTGTACCCAAAGTTTTTAATACCAAAAAGAAAGAAGTAGGTATTCGTGTTCCAGATCATAAAATTCCACAAGCTATTGTGGAAGAGTTAGGGAATCCCATTGTGACCACTTCCGTTATTGATGTAGATGAACTATTGGAATACACCATGGATCCAGATATGATTTACGAAAGATTTCAGGACAAAGTAGATATTGTCATTGATGGTGGTTATGGGAATAATATTCCTTCCACTATTGTATTGGTTCAGAATGAAGGTTTCGAGATTATAAGACAAGGACTAGGTGAATTAGTTGTATAGGTTTAAAAATAAGCTCACTAGACTCCTATTTTATTTCATTGGAATATTCTTTAACACACCCTCCGTAATATGGATGGTATCTAAAGTAGTTGCATTGGCTGCTTTAAAATTAAAACTCCCTTGAATCTGAGTTCTTAAGGTATTAATACTCGTTATTTTCACTTCTCCCTCAAAAGCTAAATACGTATTTGAAATACTATCAATAATGGGGGTATAACTGGCATTGGTAGTAATAATATCGATCGGGTAATCACCCACCTCTTTAGCTGGAATTGACAATAGGATAACTTCTTTCCCTTTAGTGGCAGTAATAGCCACGATAGAACTCGTTAGCCCTGCTGCAACGTTGGTTTCCCATTCTACACCACTTAATTTACAGGAAATCTCAGGGGTTATATCTTCAATAATTTCATCTTTATCCTTATCACATCCTTGGAAACTTAAAAAAGTAAAAGTTCCAATAACCAGAATTGCAAGGAAATTTAAGTTCTTCATCATCATAACTAAATAAGGGATTGGTAAATAGGGTGTAAAGATAATTATAACAAAACTACAGGAACATTTTTCACAAATAATTTTACACCACAATTAGTATACTAGGCTAAATATTATGTACACCCCTTTTAGGGGACTACCATTGATTTTGATTAAAAACCATTCCAAATATCTGTAGTATCCTTGCACGAATAGAGAAGCACAAATACGGGCTAAGTGGCCTATTAACTTTAGGGGAAGAAGAGGAGAAATTAACTAAGTTCCTAATATACCTGTGTTAATATTAGGAATAGCAAACTCAAAAAAAACACCGAATTCCATATACCTTGCTCGGACAAATCAAATGCATTTTCTGTGGTTTTAAATTACATTTTTATTGGCTTTTTCGTGATCGGCTTCTTAGTCGCAATTCTTCGTGTTGTTGGATATTTTTTCAGAGATTTCTTTGAAGCTTCTCTTGGGGTCGTTTTCACGGAAGTAGACTTACACGTTTTCTCTGATATGGTACAAAGCACCTTCGATATGGCCGAAGCTTCAATTAGCATAGTATTGTATTTAATGGGGATTATGACCCTTTGGTTGGGTTTTATGCGAATTGGTGAAGATGGTGGAGCCGTACAAAAACTAAGTAATTGGGTCGATCCATTTTTTAGAAAGTTATTTCCTGAAATACCTGCAAATCATCCGGTAAACGGAAGTATCATGATGAATTTTGCCGCCAACATGTTAGGTCTGGATAATTCAGCCACCCCAATGGGTTTGAAAGCGATGAATGGGTTACAAGAATTAAACACCCAAAAAGATACGGCCTCGAACCCAATGATTATGTTTTTGGTATTAAACACATCTGGTTTAACCATTATACCTATAAGCGTAATGGCCTACCGAGCACAGGCCGGAGCGGCTAGTCCAACCGATGTTTTTATTCCAATTCTGATTGCGACCTATATAGCTACCTTAATTGGATTAATTACCGTTTCCATTTACCAAAAGATCAACCTAATAAAAAACGGAATTGCCACCTATTTAGTTGCCATCACTGGAGTCATTTTTGCGGCTGTTTATGGCTTAATGCAACTCCCCAAACATCAATTAGAAAGCGTGACTTCGGTAGTGGGTAATTTTATTTTACTCGCCATTATCGTTTCCTTCTTTTTACTGGCATTTAAGAACAAAGTGAATGTCTATGAATCCTTTATAGAAGGAGCTAAAGATGGGTTTAAAACGACCGTATCCATCATACCATATTTAGTAGGAATGTTAGTGGCCATTGGCGTTTTCAGAGCTTCGGGCACCTTAGATTATGTGGTAGACGGTTTAGGATGGTTTGTTGGCTTATTAGGTATAAACACCGATTTTGTACCTGCCTTACCTACGGCTTTCATGAAACCATTGAGTGGTTCGGGAGCTCGAGGAATGATGTTAGAAACCTATCAACATTACGATTCTATGGAATTAGGCTACCGCGGAGCCGATCATTTTGTTTCTAAAATGGCATCCATTTTTCAAGGATCCACCGAAACTACATTTTATACCATTGCGGTATATTACGGTGCCGTTAACATCAAGAAAACTCGCTATACCGTACAAGCGGGGTTACTCGCTGATTTGGGTGGGATAATTGCAGCCATTGTGGTTGGATACATTTTCTTTCATTAAAAAAGGCACCCTAAAGCGCCTTTTAGTATTCTATATTTTTTCTATTTAACAGCCGGTTTTTGGTAATACCTACCATACAATTTCACTCTTTGTTCATTACTTCCCGCTACATACGGATACTGAGCAAAAATCTCATCTATCATTTTGGTCAATTTCGAATCTTTAATGGAATATTGGTCAAATTCGCCTGTGGCTCCACCTTGCCAAACTAATTTTTTTTGTTTGGCATCCACTAAATCGATCATAATGGTAGTTTGATTATACACATATGAAGTCGTATAGGAATCCCATCCATTATACCCATAGTAACCACCGTAATAGCCTCCATATCCCATATTATTGGTGGTATATCCCACCTTTTGCTGAACTTGGCCCAAAATTGAAACATACAAATCAGGAGTATCCGATTTTTGGTAGCCCAATAAATGTAAATATTCTTCGGTCTGAGACTTCAATCTACTCGCTCCGGGCCCCATTAATGAATCTGCTCCAGGTAGATAATTATATGTTTTGTAGTTAGCGAAATTGGCTGTTCTATCGTAATCTGAAATAATAGTGAATGTACTTGTACATGCAGCAAATGCCATCACGCTTATCATCCACATCATTATTTTGCATGCAAACCTTTTCATATGCAGTTATTTTTATAGTATACGGATTAATTAAATAATTGTTTTGGTACCCTCCTTAAGTCATCGTTTCCATCAACACTGAAATGACCGTATCAATTTCCTCCTTCGTATTCTCCTTGCAAAAAGAAAAACGAATAGAAGCTCCTTCCACACCCAATTCATTTAATACATGTGATCCAGAAATTGCTCCCGAACTACAAGCACTACCACCCGAAACGTAAATACCTTTCAAATCTAATTGAAAAAGGACCATATCATTGTTTGCACCTGAGAAATTTACATTGACAACAGAATTTACCGAACCATCCAGATCGCCACTAGCCCCATTAAACGAAACATTATCGAAGTTGGCTTCCATTTTTTGAATAAAGTATTTCTTTAACTCCCCAATTTCGGAATTAATTTCATCCATTTCGGTCACTGCAATTTCTAACGCTTTTGAAAACCCCAGTATACCAATTAGGTTTTCTGTCCCCCCTCTTGCTTCTCGTTCTTGTTTTCCACCATTGGATTGTGTCGTTAATGAAACGCCCTTTTTACGGTACAAAAACCCTACTCCTTTAGGTCCATGAATTTTATGCGAAGAACAAGAGGCCAAATCGACAGGTAATTGAGATAAGTCTATAGGGAAATGACCAAAACTTTGAACCATGTCTGAATGAAAAATAGCGTCATAAGTTTGACACAAACTACCAACAGTTTTCACATCTAAAATGTTCCCAATTTCATTGTTAACCTGCATTAAACTCACCAGGGAATTCGGATGAGAATTCAACAACTCTTCCAAATGGATCAAATTCACATCTCCATTCGGTAAATGTTTTACCCAATACACCTCAACACCATATAATCTTTCCGCCTTTTTTATGCTATCCAATATGGCAGGGTGCTCAATAGGGGAGGAAATAATAGCGGTCACTTTCCCCGTTTCCACCACCCCCAGAATAGCCAAATTATCCGCTTCCGTGCCACCAGATGTAAAAATAATTTCACCGGGTTGACAGCCCAATAATTTAGCGACAGAACTTCTTGCCGACTCCAATGCCGCTTTTGATTTCCTACCCAAAGCATGTGAACTAGATGGATTCCCATCCAATTCCATAGCCTCCACCATAACACTCTTAACCCGTGTTCCTATAGCTGTAGTAGCTGCATTATCAAAATAAATGGGCGTCATCGTATTATCTCGTTTCTCTTATAATTTCTTTCATATCAGAAATAAGCTTTTCAGCTAAAACTTCTGCTGTGGTCTGATGTTCACTTTCTGAGTAAATACGAATTATTGGTTCCGTATTTGATTTTCTTAAATGGACCCATTCCTTATCAAATTCAATTTTCAAACCATCCTCGGTATTCATGGGATGTACCTTATACTTTTCTTCGACCAAACTTAAAATCTTATCCACGTCAATTTCATCTGTCAGACTGATCTTATTTTTGGAAATATGATAATTTGGATAAGAAGCACGTAATGAAGAAGCTTTTGCATCTTGCTCCGCCATATGGGTTAAAAACAAGGCAATTCCAACCAACGAATCACGACCATAATGCAATTCAGGATAAATAACACCTCCGTTACCTTCCCCGCCAATAACGGCATTAACCGCTTTCATTTTGTCCACTACATTCACCTCACCCACAGCCGATGCATGATGCTTTTGCCCATGTTTTTCTGTTACATCTCTTAATGCACGTGTGGAAGACATATTGGAAACTGTATCCCCTTTGGTTTTACTTAAAACATAATCCGAAACGGCTACTAAAGTATATTCCTCTCCAAAAACTTCACCGGTTTCACTGACTAAAGCCAAACGGTCCACGTCCGGATCTACCACAATCCCTAAATCATATTTTGCCGATTTTATTTCAGAAATAATTTCGGTTAAATTTTCGGGCAATGGTTCTGGATTATGTGGAAACTTCCCGTTAGGTTCACAAAATAATTTCTTTACTTCTACTCCAAGGGCGTCTAATAATTGAGGAACAAAAATCCCTCCGGTAGAATTAACCGCATCTACAACCACTTTGTAGTTTTTACTTCGGATAATATCTGCGTTAACCAATGGTAAATCCAGGATCTTCTGAATATGGATGGCTCCAAATCCGTCCACTTTTTCAAATGATCCCAAATTATTTACATCTGCAAAAACAACTTCATCCGTATCTGCCAGTTCCAGTACATCCGTACCATCTTGTGCACTAATAAACTCTCCTTTCCCATTTAAAAGTTTCAAGGCATTCCACTCTTTTGGATTATGACTAGCCGTAATAATTATTCCACCAATCGCAGCATAATAAGGTACAGCCATCTCCACGGTAGGAGTTGTGGATAAACCTAGGTCTATTACATCTATTCCTAAACCTTGTAAGGTGGAACAAACCAAATTAGAAACCATTTCGCCAGAAATTCGAGCATCCCTACCCACCACAACGCTAGGGCTGTCATTTTCTGAATTTTGCAACAACCAATAGCCAAAAGCGGAAGTGAACTTAACCACATCTACTGGTGTTAAACCTTGATTTGGCTGACCACCAATGGTACCTCTAATACCTGAAATCGATTTTATAAGGGGCATTTATTTTAATTTTTAGGGCGCAAATATATATACAAAATCCACTGAAAATCTAAGTAATAGCAAGTAATTTTCCACTGTTATAGCGTTGTTAACAATTCAAAAAAGACGGCTAAAACCTGTCCATTTGTTTTATTATCTTTGACTAAGCAGTACATTTGCCAGCTTATGGAAGACCATCCTGATTTTCTGCCTTTCGACAACGGTGATATCAACCAACTGATCGAGAAATTTGAAGAAATGACAGCCCAAGGGGCTCAGTATTATTTTGACGTGGAAGAATTTGAGGAACTGATTGATTTCTACTTAGTTGAAGCTAATTTAGAAACCGTTCAGATCCTGATAGAACTAGGTAAAGGACAACATCCAGACTCTATATCTATTCAGTTAAAAGAAGCTGAGTCATTAGTTTACAACGAAAAAGCGGTTGAAGCCATAAAAATCATTGAATCCGTTTCCCTCTTCGCTGATTCCAATCCAGAGCATTATTTCAGTAAAGCCTCTATTTACAGTATGGCCGATCAAAAGGATAAAGCCATTGAAACCCTTCAATATTTGATTAAAATATCGGATAATGAGGATTTAGTAGATGCCAAAATGGCTTTAGCTAAAGAATACCAAGAAATTGGTGATTATCACGAATCCATCCAGGTATATCTTGAAATCATCCATTTTGAGAGTTCGAACGAAGATGCATTAATGGAACTTACTTTAAGTTGTGAACATAGTTTACAATACGATTTAGCCATAAAACATCTGGATGATTTTATAAACAATAATCCGTACTCCCATTTTGCATGGTTCCTCTTAGGAAATATGTACATGACAATGGAGGATTATTCGGAAGCTATTGTAGGTTACGAATATGCTACATTAATCAATGAAGATTTTTCGGAAGCCTTTTTCAATTTAGGTAATGCCCATATGAAAGAGGAACAATTTGAATTGGCCATAGAAGCATATAAAAGTTCTATTCATCCAGAGTTTGTCGATCCCATTACGTATAATTTTATTGGGCATTGTTACATCGTTCTGGAGAAAAACGAAGAAGCTATTACCTATTTTCAAAAAGCCATTGACCAAAGTCCAGAATATGCGGATGGATGGTTAGGATTTGCAGTGGCCTATTCCAATTTAGACAACTCAAAGGAGGGACTATTGTATATAGAGAAGGCCTTAAAGTTAAACCCCGAAAATCAATATTACCATTATTTCCATGCGGATTTGTTGGTGAATATTGGCGATTCGGAAGGAGCTGAAAAAATTTATGAACGTGTTTACCAATCAAAAATGGATAATACCGGAATATTTTCAGATTATGCAGAAACATTAATTTTAAATGGGAAGGTTGAACAAGCTTTAGAAGTATTAATGGATGGTATTACCCAGTACCCAGAAGAGAGCAATTTGTATTTCAAATATGCTGCTGCTCTAATTCAACAAAGTGAAATTTTGGACGCAGAGTCCATCTTATATATAGCACTAGAAATGGATCCGGCATTTAAGGATCAGTTTTTAACCATTTGTCCGGAAGCTATAAATTACCCAACTATTCTGGACTTATTAGAAAATTACAACTAATTATGAATTTTGAATTACCGTTTCTTCCTAGTAGGACAGAAAAACCAAGAGAAACAGGCCTAACCATGATGATGGATAAAGGTTTAAGTAACAGACAAACTGAATACTTCATTGAATCATGCGGTGATTTGATGGATATCGTAAAATTCGGATTTGGAACTTCTTACATTACCAAGAACTTACGTGTTAAGTTAGCCATGTATCGAGAAGCAAACATTAAATGTTACCTCGGAGGTACCTTGTTTGAAGCTTTTGCTGTTCGAAATATGTTTGAGGACTATAGAAAACTATTAATAGATCTAAAATTGGAATATGTGGAAGTATCTGACGGCTGTATACGCATTCCTGAAGATCAGAAATTAGAATTCATTAGAGAATTATCGAAGGATTTCACCGTTTTAAGTGAGGTAGGTTCTAAAACAGATGCGGATTTACTTTCTGAAGAAGATTGGATCCGTAAAATGAAAGCAGAATTAGAAGCTGGTGCATGGAAGGTAATAGCAGAAGCTAGGGAAAGTGGTACGATTGGAATTTTTGATAAAGACGGTAATGCTAAACAAAGTATGATCGAAAACATTTCCAAGGAAATTGGTAATGGAAATGTCCTATGGGAAGCTCCTCAAAAATCGCAACAAGTTTGGTTTATTAATGAATTTGGAGCCAATGTAAACTTAGGTAATATTTCTCCCCACGAGGTAATTCCATTAGAAACGTTACGTTTAGGATTACGCGGGGATACATTATTCAATTTTTTGCCAAAAGAATTGGCCGATAAAATGATGTAATCTAACAAATAATATATGATAGCTAGCTTGGCGATTGGGTCAGCTAGCTTTTTTTTTCAAAAAAATTTACCTACATGAGATCTTTAAAAGACTACGGAATTATTACTCTAAAAGGATTGGCAATGGGAGCCGCGGATGTAGTTCCCGGTGTTTCCGGTGGAACCATAGCTTTAATTGCAGGTATTTATAAGGAGTTAATTGATACCATCTCCTCATTAAATTTTAACGTAATTAAAATTATAAAAGATCAGGGCCTTGTAGCTGGATTTAATGCCATTAACGGAAAGTTTTTGGTCGCATTAATCTCCGGGGTTGCGATCAGCATTTTATCGTTAGCGAAGGTATTTAACTATTTATTAAACACCCACCCCATTTTGGTTTGGTCCTTCTTTTTTGGTTTGATTGTAGCTTCGGTAAGCTTAATTGGTCAACGAGTACCCAAATGGACGGCTGATAATACGACTGCATTAATCATTGGAGCAATTATTTCATTTGGTGTAACCATAGTTTCTCCTTCTCAAGGCCCAGACGCACTTTGGTATTTATTCATGTCGGGAGTATTAGCCTTTGTGGCGATGATTTTACCAGGAATTTCAGGCAGTTTTATTTTACTATTACTTGGAGCTTACCACCTTATTCTTGGAAAAGTAAGTTCGTTACTTGATGGTTTAAAAGCTATGGACTTTACCATCATCCTTACCAATGGATTTGAACTTGGCATTTTCGCTTTAGGAGGAGTCGTTGGGCTATTAAGCTTTTCTAGGATTCTGAAATGGATGTTTGAAAAGTATGAGTCTCGCACCTTGGCGCTTTTAACTGGTTTTTTAATAGGATCCTTAAATAAAGTTTGGCCATGGAAGCATGTAAAAGAGGTTTTTATAAAACATGCTGGTGAGGCGAAAGAAAAAATTATTCCAATTGTAGAAACAAATGTTCTTCCGAGTGATTTTACCACTCCGGTAATTGAAAATGGACAAGTAATTGATCAAATAACATCAAATCCACAAATAGGTTTAGCTATTGCGCTAGGTATTGGCGGTTTCCTTATTATTTTTGTACTTGAACGAATTTCAGTAAAGAAGTAAACTGAATTCTCACAATATTTAAATTTTGAATCACAAAAAAATCACACACTAATGAAAAAATACGGTTTAATAGGACATCCATTATCACATACCTTTTCACCTAATTTTTTTAATGATAAGTTTAAGGCTGAGGGCATCGATGCAGTTTATGAAGCCTATGACCTAGAGGATATCACTCACTTACGTGAATTCATCTTTGATAATAAATTGGACGGAGTAAATATTACAATACCCTATAAGAAAACAATAATGCGATACATGGACCGAATGGATCCATTAGTATCCAGAGCAAAATCTGTGAACTGTATTAATGTAGAAAACGGGGACTTGGTGGGTTACAATACCGATCTTTTAGGTTTCCGTCAATCGTTAAGAGATCAAATAGGCTACAAAAGGGCCGCAGCCATTGTATTGGGAACTGGAGGCGCTTCTGCCGCTGTAAAGGGCGCTCTTGAAGTCATGGGAATTCCCTATTTAGTCGTTTCAAGAAATACTCGTATTGGAGATTTAACTTATGCCGGTTTGACCAAACGTATTTTTGAACAATACAATCTAATTGTAAATTGTACTCCGGTAGGAATGGCTCCAAATGTAGATGAATCTCCAGATATTCCATACGAATTCTTAACGGAGAACCATTTTATTTTTGATTTAATATATAATCCAGAAACAACTAAGTTTCTATCCAAAGCGAATACTCAAGGGTGTAATACCCGTAATGGATTAGAAATGTTGCATATTCAAGCGGAAGAAAGTTGGAAAATTTGGAATACTTAGTACGTCTCCTCTTAAGGGACGTATTCAAGGCTTTGGTTATAAAAGGACTTTAATTTATTATTTAAAATTTTTGCAATATCACTATCCGTTCGTTCTAGTATAGCCAAGCCGGTACGTCTCCGTACAAAATAAGGGTACGGATCTGTTAGGGGTTCAAACTGATTATTCAATACAATTACGCCCTCTTGGTGACCACTCATTTCTGGAAAGTAAATATCTCCGACATCCAATATATATACCGGTACATTTTCTGTCATTTTTATAGCGGTATCTACTATTAATTTTGGTCCCAAAAACACACCTGAATAATTACCCTCCCGAATCATTTTGGAAGAATTACTGTAAAAGAAATGGATTTCACTGAAATCGTATATTCTAGATAGGGCCTCATATGCTTCCTTATTTTTCACACGTAATTCGTCTTCCTTTTTCCGGTGTTCTTTATCCAATCCATGAAACTTCATTTTAGTTAAAACCGCATCTTGTTTATTCAATCGAACCAGGAGAACCCCCTCTTTCAGATTTTGAATGTGTTGATAGGCTACTTCACGGTCATTATTCCCTGAAAACCCCATTAAAATAATAGTTATTAATACTATAAACAACCCGTAATTTTTCATTTTTATAGTTTTCATACTTATGTAAAAATAGCACTTGAATTGTGGTCCTGCAAATCAAACAAGAAAGCACAAAAAAACCCGTAGTCATTACTGACTCCGGGCTTCAAACAAAACTAATTTTCTTAGTTATACTTAGAATTTAAATAGGCCAGAACTTGAGTATATGCATTTTCAGCATTTTCATAGTTGTACTTATCCGAACTTTTATTGGCAAAACCTCCACGGCCTTTATATTCTATTTCTCTTAAATCTTTACCCGCTTCATCCATTTGAGTTTGAAACTTGGATACTAAACCTGGAGTAACCCATGTGTCCATGTCTGCGAAAATAGCTAATACATCCGATTGGATCAGCTTAAGCTTATTCACATCATATTCGGGCATCCCGTAATAAACAACACAAGCCACTTCTTTTTCGCCTGCGTAAATAGCCGTTTGCAAGGACCATGCACCACCTACGCTCCATCCCAGAGAACCAATTTTGGCTTCATTTCCGGCATAACGTATGGCACCTTTGATAATCGAAATATTTCTATTATACTCGCTCGACATTAAAAACCGCATCGCTTGACCACTACTTTTGGCTACTTTTCCATCGTAAAGATCAATGGCTAAAATGTTCACATTCTTTAAGTCCTTCCAAAGGGTATATGCCTCTTCCTTTACTTCAGAACTTAATCCCCAACGGTCATGGTAAATAAACAACCAATTATCAGATGGGGTTTCTGATCGAATTAAATAGGCCTGAGCTGGATGTTCTTCGGGAATGGAAAAATTTACCATCTCTCCAACGCTTTCATCAAATTTTTCGGAAGAGGGAACTACCGATGGATATAAGTTATCTGTTCCTAGGGTATTTTCATCTCCTGCATACATGGTTAGTGCAAAAGGTAAAATACATGCTGTTAGTAAGTGTTTTAATCTCATAGTGTAGTGTATTTGGTGAAACAAAGGTAGCCCTTCATTTAAGCTAACAAACTATAATTTCACAATAGTTACACGTATGACGCTCTAATTAAACACTTTGGCAATAACCAATCGGATTTTCAGAATAAACGAATCAAAAAATTATGATTTACCAAATATATAAAATTTTTGACTTTTTATCTAAACTGGTTTTTAAGGAAAAATCAGCTAAACTCCTAAAATTGAGCCAGACATAAAAAAAGGAGTCCTAAAATTAGGACTCCTAAGCTATTAAAGTAACTATAAAATCTATTTAATCCCTAGCTTCTTTCTCAATGCTTTAGGAATCCCATCTTTATGAATTAAAATGTTCATTGTTTTATACTTTACATATGCCTCAGATGCAAAGAAATAACCATCCGTATGTTTCGTACCCCAAGAGTTCTTTACGATATAATATTTCGTTCCAAATTGATCTTTTGCCATTCCTGTAATATGCATTCCGTGATCATCGGTAGTTTCTTGACTATCGTAAGCAGCCTGACGATTTTCTTGTGTAATAACTAGCTCATCCACCGGTTCGTCAAATGCAGAACCTTTCTTTTCAGCACCTGCATCGCTAAAGTTCTCATTATCTTTCCCTTTTACACTAATATTATCCAAATCCGCAGGAACCACCGCAAGTCTATCTCTAAAAGAAAATCCTTTTTCACTAACATCCGCCGCCCAAGCAATAGACAAATCATTTTCCAAAGCATTTTCCATTACCATCATAAACTCATCCAGAGGAAGATTATAAAAATCTTTCCATAACCAGTTATCCGCAACCGCAATAGGAAACTCGGTATAATAAGGATAATGGTTAAATGAAGTCAAAGCGATGTAATCATCTGGATTTAAACCGGTCTTTTCTAGAAATGATTTAGGCGTATATTTTTTTCCTTCAAAATCAAATTCTTCAGGAAGTTCACCTAAATAAGCATTTAAAGTACCTTCCACCGCAGGATGCCATGCCGTAGATAATTTTTTATTCGGGTTCTCTACAATAACATCAATCATCGCTTTTAAAACCTTATCTAGTTCTCCATGCATGTGCTTTTCAGAACCATAATTAAGCCCTGTATAAACAGTATCAGGAACCATTCCATAATGTTTCATTACATAAACCACATCATGAAATGCCCCTCCAGGTCCAAAATTCAATTCACCATACATTCGAACTGTTTTCGTTGCTTTGTCGGAATAAGTATGCCAAACCACAAACATTTCTGAAAGGTCATACCTAGTACCCGACATTCTTTCAATTTCTGCTTCAAAAAACGACAATGCAGAAAAACTCCAACACGTACCCGAGCGGTATTGGTTCTTTACATCGGTAGATTCAATACTATTTTGAATAGTAAATAAGTAACCACCATCTTCGGTATTTCTTACAGTATCAGCTTCTTGAGCAATTAAAGCCCCCATTGAGGAAGCCACTAAGGCTCCTACACAAGCAATTTTTTTAAACATGGACATTTTTATTTTATTCGTTATAAATTTGGCCGGCAAAATACAGTGATTATGTTTCATGACAAGCAATTATTTGAAAAAGGGTTTGTGCCCTATTTAAAGGGTAGAAATAAAGAACTTTTTGTTCTTTTGGGTATGATATGTATTTCACTTTTATCCTTAGCACCTCACCCCTACCATGTTTCTTATACAGAAATTGAGTACAAAAAAGAATCTAAAACCTTAACCTTTTCCATAGAGGTATTTACCGATGATTTAGAAAATGCTATCAAACTCACCTATCAACCCGAAAAATTCTTTTTGGGATCAGATTCTCTAAAACCAGAAACCGAAATATTGATTCAGAAATATATACTTGATAAAACAACCCTTCTTATAGATGGCATCGTTTTAAAAGGAGCTTCCTTTTTACCATCAGAATGTAATCCAGACCGTACAGTTATTTATTTTCAATACAACGATCTTCCTCCCTTTTCCAGTTTTTCCTTTTATTCGGAGGTTTTACTTACCCTATTTAAAGATCAACAGAACATTGTAGAGTTCAGAAATGGTACATCAAAAGAAAAAGCCTTGCTGAATAGCGATAAGAAAAGTGTTACTTGGAAAATAAAATAAGGGGGCATAAATCCTTGCTATCCCCTATTCCTATTCCATGTCCTTGGAATAGGAGTTATTTACGATGCAATTTTGTTTCGTTTTTTTTATGAATGGTAGACCCCATGTAAATGATAATTTTTTCTTTGCTTTTCAAATAAATCAAAATGAACAAATTTTTCAAGTCAATTTTAGGAATTGGATTCACCGTTTTGGCATTTAATAGTTACGCCCAGACTATCACTAATTCCTCTTCCTATACGGAAGATAAATTCAAACAGTTAAAAGAGGAATTACCGGGCCCCAATCCCTATAGAACGGCTTCGGGAGCTCCTGGATCTGAATATTACCAACAACAGGCTGATTATGTTATTGAGGTCGTATTGGATGATAAAAAACAAACGATTACCGGGAAAGAAACCATTACTTATCACAATAACTCGAAAGAGAGTTTATCGTATTTATGGATCCAATTAGACCAAAACATGCGTGCTCCAGATTCGGATAGCAAAAAAATAAGCCAATCCTCCATTTCCAAAAATGGAATGTCTTTTGGAACGATAAAAAAAATGCATAACCACTTTGAAGGTGGATTCAATCTAACAGAGGTAAAAGCATCCAATGGAAATGACCTAAGCTATTTTGTCAATAAAACCATGATGCGAGTGGATTTAACCACTCCCTTAAAGCCAGGGACCAAAATGAGTTTTTCTATCAAATGGTGGTACAACATCAACAACAGAATGGAAATTGGTGGTCGTAGTGGATATGAGTTTTTTAAGGACGATAGTAATTACCTATATACTATTGCTCAGTTTTACCCCAGAATGGCTGTTTACAATGAGGTAGAAGGATGGCAAAACAAACAATTCTTAGGCGGGGGAGAATTTGCACTCACCTTTGGTAATTATAAGGTAAGTATTACCGCTCCTGCAGACCATGTTATTGGAGCAACAGGCTCCTTACAAAATCCCTCTTCAGTATTGACATCTATTCAACGTAAAAGATTTGAAGAATCAAAAACATCTACTACTCCGGTGATGATTGTTAATCAATCGGAAGCGGAGGAAGCGGAAAAAAGCTACGCCTCAAAAACTAAAACATGGACATTTTATGCAGAAAACGTACGTGATTTCGCTTTTGCATCCTCTAGAAAATTCATATGGGATGCGATGGGAGTAAAAGTGGGTAACAAAACCGTAATGGCGATGAGTTACTATCCTAAAGAAGGGAATCCATTATGGGAACAATATTCTACCCGTGTAGTGGCACATACCATTTCTACGTATTCTAAATACACCATAGATTATACTTATCCAGTAGCTATTTCGGTGCATTCCAAATGGATTGGAATGGAATATCCAATGATTTGTTTTAATGGTGGAAGACCCGAAAAAGATGGCACCTATTCTGAAAGTACAAAACATGGAATGCAATCTGTCATCATTCATGAGGTAGGACATAACTTCTTTCCCATGATTATTAACTCCGATGAAAGGCAATGGACGTGGATGGATGAAGGCTTAAATACCTTTGTACAATACCTCACAGAACAAGAATGGGATAAGGAATATCCATCCAGAAGAGGACCTGCTCAGCACATTGTTCCGTATATGAGTAGCGAACAAAATTCAATGGTTCCCATCATGACGAATTCAGAATCCTTATTACAATTTGGAAACAATGCCTATGCAAAAACGGCTACTTCTCTAAATATTTTACGTGAAACCATTATGGGAAGAGAGTTGTTTGATTATGCTTTTAAAACCTATGCCGAACGATGGGCATTTAAACACCCTACTCCAGCAGACTTCTTTCGAACGATGGAAGACGCCTCTGCCGTGGATTTAGATTGGTATTGGAGAGGTTGGTATTACAGTGTAGACAACGTAGATATTGCCTTAAATGGCGTGAAGTGGTTTAAGGTAAATACCAAAAACCCGGAAATTGAAGCCCAACGCCAAAAAGCAGAAGACGCATCAAAAACTCAAGATATTGGGACGATGAGAGCGCTTGGAGCTCCAAAATCAATTATTGAAATGGACGCTAGTATGAAAGACTTTTATGATCTAGATGATCCCTATGGGTTTGATGTACTGGATCAAAAAAAATACGAGATCTACAAAAACAGTTTATCGGAAGTTGAAAAAACTTTATTGGATACGAATACCAATTATTATGAACTGAGTTTTGAATTAGTAGGTGGATTAGTCATGCCAATAATTATTGAATTTGAATTTGCGGATGGTTCGAAAGAAGTGGTAAAAATTCCAGCCGAAATTTGGAGAAAAAGAAACACCACTGCGACTAAGGTGTTTTATTTTAATAAAGAGTTAGTTCGGGTGGTATTAGATCCTTATTTGGAAACTGCGGATATTAACCGAGGGAATAATTACTGGCCAACACAAGTTCAACCTACTCGTTTTGATGTATATAAAGCAAAAAAGGCGAATAAGAGACAAGCCATTGGAGAAAATCCAATGCAAAAAGCAAAACGTGCCCTGGAAGAAGAGTCTTATAAATAAAAAATTAAAGCAAAAAAAATCCCGGTTCACACCGGGATTTTTTTTGTTACATATATTTTATTAAACCATCGAATTAATCAATTAACTCCACGCTACGTTTTAAGAATGCGCTAAGTTTTTCGCCTTTCAATAAATTTTTAGACAATAGTGCTAAATCAATAGCTTGTTGAGCCAAATTTGATTTCTTTTTAGAATCACCTTCCACCAAAATCTTACTCGTTAATGGATGATTGGCATTTACAACCAAGTTATACATATCCGGGAAATTACCCATTCCCATCATGCCTCCACCGCCCATGGCTTGTTGATCTTTCATTCTACGCATAAATTCTGGTTGCGTAATAATAACTGGGGCATCATTTTCTGTCAATGGCTCAAAATGAACTGTGTAGGATTGTTTATCCACCATAGATTCAATTACCTCTTTCAGTTCTTTTTCTTGATCTTCAGAAAGGTTTGATTTCACTTCTTCTTCCTTCTGAATCAATTTATCAATAGTATCAGAATCCACACGTACAAAAGATGCATTTTCTAATTTTGACTCCAAGAACTGTACGTAATGAGGAGTTAATGGCGTATCAAAAACACAAACATCATATCCTTTATTCTTCGCACTTTCAATAAATACATGCTGGTCAACTACGTTATCGCTGTATAGATAAACTAGCTTATTATTCTTGTCCGTTTGCGTCTCTTTTATTTTATCTTCATATTCTGAAAAGGTAGCAAATGAACCATCTACATTTTTGAATAGTAACGATTTTTTGATACGATCAAAGAATTTTTCATCCGTTAAAGCACCATATTCCATGAATACTTTGATATCGTCCCATTTACTTTCAAAATCAGCACGATCTTTCTTAAACATAGAAGCCAATTTGTCCGCTACCTTTTTAGAAATATGAGCCGAAACTTGCTTTACTTGTTTATCTTCTTGTAAATAAGAACGAGAAACATTTAATGGAATATCTGGAGAATCAATTACACCATGTAGGACGGTTAAAAATTCAGGAACAATGTTCTCTACATTATCTGTAATATACACTTGGTTTGAATACAGGTTAATTTTGTTTTTCTGAACCTGAATATTATTTGCCAACCTAGGGAAATATAAAATCCCCGTTAAGTTGAACGGAAAATCTACATTTAAATGAATATGGAATAATGGTTCCTCAAAGGAACCAGGATACAATTCCTTGTAAAACTTTTTATATTCCGCATCCTCTAAATCCGCTGGTTTTTTAGTCCAAGCTGGTACGGGGTTATTAATGATATTATCAACCTGTTTTTGAATTTGCTTCACCTGGTCATTATCATCTTTCTCTCCACTAGGGTCATCATAAGATTCTGACTTAGTCCCAAATTTGATATTTACCGGTAAAAACTTACAGTATTTAGTAAGGATTCCTTCAAGTCGTGCTTCTTCCAAAAACTCCAAAGAATCATCTGCAATCTGTAAAATGATATCGGTACCTCTTGATTCCTTTTCTACAGCATCCATCGTATATTCCGGATCACCATCACATACCCATTTAACAGCGGAATCCTCTTTATACGATTTAGAAATAACAGTTACTTCTTTAGCCACCATAAAAGCGGAATAGAAACCTAATCCGAAATGACCAATAATTCCAGCTTCTTTACCTTCCTTTTCATACTTTTCTAGAAATTCTTCTGCCCCAGAAAAAGCCATTTGATTTAGATATTTATCCGCTTCCTCTTCCGTCATCCCAATACCTTGATCAGAAATAGTAACCGTTTTAGCTTCTTTATCAATTTTAACCTCAATCTGCAAATCAGCCACATCCCCTGTAAACTCACCTGCTTGTTTTAACGCCCTTAATTTTAAAGATGCATCCACCGCATTTGAGACCAACTCACGTAAAAATATTTCATGATCTGAATATAAGAACTTCTTTATTACTGGAAATATATTTCCAGACTCCACTTTTATTTTTCCTTTTGCCATCTTTCAATTTTTTAGTGAGTTGTGGATGTCAATTGATGTACCAAAACTTTTATTATGACAAGGTGTCGGTCAATAAACCCACTTTTAAAAGTTAGAAGAAAATCCGATGACATATTTTCCGTATATCTGTCAATATCCTTTAAGTTCTACTTTGGGTGCGTATTTAAAAAGAGTTAAGTTTGTTAAACAAACAAAAATTAATCGATAGAAATGAAACTAACAAAATGGATTTCCTTCCTGTTTATAGGTGGGATTATGGCCTCTTGCTACCCTGAAAAAGACCGTACGGTTGCCGATTTAGACTTGGTTGGGACAAGATTTGCTGATGGAATAGATTTCGCATCCTATTCTACGTATACGCTTTACGACTCTGTAATCATTGTATATGATAGCGCAGATGACAAACCAGATTACCCTATAGAGGAAGCTGCACTTATACTCCGTACCATGAGAACTAACCTAGATAATTATGGTTGGATTGAAGCAGGGCCTAACGATACACCAGATGTATATATCGAAGCTTCTACATGGAATAGCAAAATAGTGGGTGCTGTTTATTACCCAGGATACGGATATCCAGGATACGGATATCCAGGTTATGGTTGGGGCTATCCCGGTTATGGAACTTCTTATTACTCCTATACTACTGGTACCGTAATGATGCATATCATGGATGTAAAAAACTACCCATTTGATCATTCTCCTCCTATTGTGATGTGGACCGGTGGTTTAAATGGAATTTTATCTGGATCCGCCACAAGTTCAAGGCTAGAATCTTCCATTAATCAGGCATTTTTACAATCCGAATACTTAAACAAAAACTAAAGATGAAGAATTTATACCTATTTTTATTTGCCTGTGTACTTTCGACAGGTGTTTTTGCCCAAGACAATTTTTTTGGAATGACCTATAACATGGCCGTACCATTAGGGGAGAGTGCTGATTTCATTGATAAATACAGCTGGGGTGCGATGGGATTGGAATGGAAAAAAATGACCAATGAAAATGTGGCTGTTGGCGTGAATTTATCTTGGCAAATTTTCAGTCAAAAAGTAGATCACGGTACTATTGAAATTCCGGAATTAAACGCTTCTATCTCTGGAAGTCAATTACGTTATTTTAACTATTTCCCATTTACATTAACCGGTAGTTACCACTTTAACCCGCAAGGAAAAATCATCCCATTTGTAGGTGCAGGGGCTGGTTTATATAGAGTTTTACAGCGATTTGACATCAGTGGTTTCGCCTATGATCAAAATACATGGAACTTCGGATTATACCCGGAGGTTGGAATTTTAATTCCCTCTGGAGGATCAGCTGACTTCTTTGTAAATTCAAAATACCATTACATTTTACCTGTAGATGGAGGAATTACCCATTCTTATTTAAACATCAATGTAGGGTTTAGTTATTTTTACTAGAACAGATTTCATTTCCTAATTTTAAAAGGTGGCTTTGGTCACCTTTTTTTGTTGCGCTATTTTTATAACTGACAATTATCATGAAACAACCATACCTAATGGTTGTAACTTCGTATCTCATTTTCACAAAAAACATACAAAATGAATCACGAAATATCAATGGAACATCAGGGCGGGATGGCCTTTAATGGCGAGGTAAATGGGCATTCGATAACCATCGATGCAGACGAAAGTTTTGGCGGTTCCGATAATGGCCCTAGACCAAAACCTTTGATTTTAGTCGCTTTAATCGGATGTACTTCTATGGATGTGGTTTCCTTACTTAGGAAAATGCGAGTTGACTTTAAAAGTCTAAAAGTGACCGCAAATGGTCATTTAACCGAAGAGCATCCTGTATATTACGATAAAATACATTTAACCTATTACATCTGGGGGGATAACTTGGATACGACTAAAATAGAAAAGGCGGTTAAATATTCTCAGGAAAGATATTGCGGAGTTACTGCGATGCTCGAAAAAGCATCAGATATAACGTATACGATCGAGTATCTCTAAAAGAAGGGAACAAAAAAAAACGTCCAAAGGCATTTTTTGGGCTATTTTATTTTTTTCTTTCTTGATTTCCTATACCCTTCAGGAGGATGGGCTTCATCCAGTTCATACATATGAGAATCCAATTTATACATTCTATATCTTTTGATATCTATTTGTTCCCTTCCAGCCATAATCATATAAGCCAGAGCAATTCCAAAAATGACATTGACTAAAATCATCAAATACGGATTTCTAACCCGAACAATCCAGAACATTAAGTCATAAACCCCGATCATCATAAAGATGATTACTATTCTATTCATCAACTTTTCATTTCGTTCTTCGTACTGGGCGTAAAACTTACCAAATTTTCTTTTTTGTGCACGAAAAACACTTCTAATCTTAAAATTGTACCAAAATAACTGCACATACCACATTAAATGGGCGGAAATTAGAATCAGTCTAGCGTTAATCTTAATCGAATCTCCCGAGTTTAATCTTTGCGTAATTAATATCTCATTGACCTCCTGTACCGAAAACATGGCTAATCCAATAACAAGAATCAGAACACTAAATATAGAGGGTACAAAATTCCAAATTACGCCCGTCTCTCCAAGAAGCTTGGATTTTTCTCCCATTAAAGACTTTTGATACATCAAAAGAAAGGGAGCCGCCAAAAATGAAAAGGGAAAGAGGACTACAAAACCTAAAATTTGAAATTCACCCATTTCTACTTCTGTCATCAAATTAAAAAGAAAGAAACTGAGAACAGCAAATAAAAAGGAGCTAAATAGATATCTTGAAATGCCTTTATTACGATTGGCATTTATATCCAATAATCCAATAGCGACCGCTCCAACCGGAACCAGAAAAGTAATGAGTGAAAGAATAAATAAATTCAAATGTGCGCAGTTTGCGACCAATTTATAAAAAAAAGAAGGCAATTGCCTTCTTTTTTTTTATCTACTCCTAAATTTATTAATATGGAATATTTTTAGATGAACTCTGCCAAATATTTTTCTGCATCTAAGGCAGCCATACACCCCGTTCCAGCTGCGGTAATTGCCTGACGATAAACACTATCTGCTGCATCACCAGCAACATAAACGCCATCTACATTTGTTCTTGAAGTTCCCGGGATATTTTTTATATATCCTACCTCATCTAAATCAATATAATCTTTAAATATTTCAGTATTAGGATTATGACCAATAGCAACAAAGAAACCATCGACAGAAATATCCCTTTTCTCTCCCGTTACATTGTTAACTACACGCACACCTTCACACACATCTTGACCTAATACTTCATCGGTTTCTGTGTTATATAAAACTTCCAAATTTGGAGTAGAATTCACTCTGTGTTGCATCGCTTTAGAAGCACGCATGGCATCTTTTCTTACAATCATGTACACTTTGTTACATAATTTCGCTAAAAAAGTAGCTTCCTCTGCTGCAGAATCACCCGCTCCAACGATGGCTACGTCTTTACCTTTGTAAAAGAATCCATCACAAGTAGCACATGCCGAAACACCGCCACCCGCTTTTCTAATTCTTTGCTCACTTTCTAAACCTAACCACTTTGCAGAAGCACCGGTAGAAATAATTACGGTATCCGCTGTAATATGTTTTTTCCCATCCACGATCACTTTATGCGGTATACTTGAAAAATCAACTTCGGTTACTCGTCCAAATCTAACATCTGTATCAAAACGTTCTGCCTGAGTTTTTAAGTCTTCCATCATTGTAGGACCATCCACACCATTGGGATATCCAGGAAAGTTATCTACCTCTGTTGTGGTTGTTAATTGCCCACCTGGTTCCATCCCTGTGTACATTACCGGACTCATATCAGCTCTAGCTGCATAAATAGCTGCTGTATATCCCGCAGGTCCTGAACCAATAATTAAACATTTTAAGTGCTCTACTTCTTCTGACATTTTTTTATTATTTAATATCTAAAATCAAATGTATTTCTACATTACCATAGACAATTTAACCTTCAAATTGAAATGCAAATTTGCATTATTTATTACGTACCAAATGTACCTTTATATACAGAATTGTATATCAAAGAATTTAAGATACTATTATAAAAATTTATACTTAATAGAAATCAATAATGGATACGGATTATTTCAGAGAAAGCAATCCATTCTCAATACGCTCAACGATGAATTCAATTTCTCGATCTTCACCCGTAGGGTCATAGATAGACTTTAAATTATGACCAAATATGCGCGCCAATCCTTGCCAAAAAAATGCAGAGAACTTTCCCCTGAGTTCTGTCACCAAAGCATAGGACGTATTTCCTGTTTCTCGATCCAACAACTTGATTAGAATACGCCCTTCAGAAACAGTCAGTTTTTTCAATTCCCCTTCATATTCTTCCTTTATTTCTTGTTCTATTCGTTTATAAAACTTCTTTTTTTCCTTCACCGACTCTACTTGTTCTAACTCTATGGCATATTGCTCCAATTTTTGAGCGGCCAAATGGGCAAAGGGATACACTTTCACTACTTTTTTTTCCAACCTTTTATACCTGTTATACTTTACCTGACTTTTCCAAGTACGTTTTGCAGAAAATTGAAAGTTATCTAAAGTAATAACCGCTATGGTATCCCCATTTTCAACATTTGCTCTAACCACATGACCTTCCTGGCCATTCACAAAAGTGATGGTCAACAAAAAAAATATGGTTAGCGCAAATCTCATTTTCTATTTCAGTAATAAATCTACTTTAGCTAAGATAGCATCATAATCCGGTTCTTCCAAAATATCAGAGGACATCTCAGTATGAACCACCATGTTGTTCTCATCAATAACGAATACCACACGCGCTAGCAACCCCTTTAACGCACCTTCCGTCATTTCCGTCCCAAATTCTCTTCCAAAATCACCATAACGGTAATCTGAAACGGCCATGATATTAGTAATACCATCTGTTTCACAAAAACGCTTTGATGCAAATGGTAAATCTTTAGAAACGACAATTCCCAATACATCTTTGCGCTTACCAATCTCCTCATTGAACCTTCTAGCTTCCGCTTTACAAACTCCTGTATCCAAACTTGGCACAGAAATAACCACTTTAACTTTGGACTCCAAGTCATGTAAACTTACTTCGTTTAAATCATGGGTTACAAAGGTTACATCTTCCGCCTCTTTGCCTGGTTCCGTTACGTCATTGACTAAACTTATTGGAAACCCTTTTAAATTTATTTTATCCATCTTGGTAATATTTATATTAATTTTCTACCTACAAAATTACTGCATATCCGATGCATTCAAAACAGTTTCTTTATCCTGTTTTACATAAAAAAACATAAAACGAATTTCTATCTCTAATCCTATTTCATTTACCTATATTTATAACTTATGAGTTTCAAACACCTTATTAATATCTGTGTCCTTATCGGAATAGTTTTCGGTTATACAAATAATTCATTTGCAACGGATTCCAACACCGTATTTGTTTTTCAAATTGCGGACGAAATTGCGGAGCCCATTTGGCACAATTTACAAATTGCCGAAGAACAAGCCAAAGAAGCAGGTGCCACCACGTTTATTATCAATTTGAACACCTATGGGGGAGGGATTATCATGGCCGACTCCATTCGAACCTCCATCCTACGCTCAGATATTCCGGTATATGTCCTCATAAATAATAATGCGGCTTCGGCTGGAGCATTAATTTCCATTGCGTGCTCCAAAATATTCATGACCCCAGGTTCCACGATAGGAGCAGCAACTGTGGTTACCCAGGCCGGGGAGCCTGCCATTGATAAATACCAGTCCTATTTTAGAAGTAAAATGCGTGCAACAGCTGAGGTTACAGGAAGAGACCCCGATATTGCCGAAGCCATGGTAGATCAAGATATTGAAATTGAAGGCATCACAAAAAAGGGGAAATTATTAACCTTCACGGTAACGGAAGCCATTCGCAATGGCTATTGTGATGGAGAAGTAAAAGATCTACAAGAACTACTTTCTAAAGTACACCTATCGGATGCCAAAATCATTCATTACCAACCCACTCCAGTGAACCTACTTATCAGTTTGTTAATAAATCCAGCCGTGAGTGGCGTTCTTATTATGATTATGTTAGGCGGAATTTATTTTGAACTTCAATCGCCAGGAATTGGTTTTCCAATTGCCGCTTCAGGGATTGCTGCACTCATATTTTTTGCCCCTCATTACCTACAAGGGATGGCCGAGAATTGGGAGATTATCCTTTTTGTGGTCGGAGTCCTTCTTTTAGCCGCAGAAATTTTAGTTATTCCGGGAACGGGAATTGCCGGTATTCTAGGATTCATTTTTGTCATAACAGGACTCACTTTAAGTATGATTGAAAATGTACAATTCGATTTTTCAAGAGTAAGTTTAACAGGTATTTACACCTCCTTTTCGGTCGTTATTTTTTCCATGCTCGTATCCACTATACTCATGTTCATTCTTTTACCCAAATTATTGGAAAGTGGTCGAATGGGAGTCATGGTTTTAAAAGCTCAGCAAAATATACAAGATGGTTTTATTGGGGTAGAAACCAATTTGAACCAATTTATTGGCCAATATGGAACCGTTGCCTCCGACTTAAGACCTTCGGGAAAGGTACTGATCAACAATATTCCCATGGATGCGTCTTCACTTGGCGCTTATATTGAAAAAGGAATTCCTATTATTGTAGTCGGAACCGAAGGTCCACAATTAATAGTAAAGAAGCACACATAATGGCATTTTCAGAAGGGCAACTAAATTTTGCAATCGTATTTTTATTACTTTTTATAGGCGTCATGATTTACGCCTATAGATCAGATATTAAACAACTTGGAACACAATCTGAGGGCGCATTAAAAGTACTTGCCATAATCGTTTTTGTGATGGCTATATTTTACGGAACCGTTAAATTATTAGCTGGATGATAAAACGTTATATTATTTTTTTTATAGCGTCTTTATTGATTTCCTGTAATCCGGAAACCGAAACCGTTGCTGATATTGAAAATAATATCGAGGTAATTGAAGGAATCAGTCTGGACTCAATACTCCGTAAAGGTAAGCTACGAGTAATTGTAAACAATACGCCTACTAGTTATTTCATTTATAGGGGTACTCCAATGGGCTATCAATATGACTTAATGAAACGGTTTTGTCGTGACATGAACTTAGAACTAGAAATCAAAGTAGTGGCGTCTATCCCAGATGCCATTGATTCCTTAATGGCTAAAAAAGCGGATGTTTTGGCCGCAGGTTTAACGGTACTGGGAAACCGAAAAAAGAGCATTGACTTCTCTCTCCCCCTTATTCAAACACGTCAAGTACTTATCCAAAGAAAACCTCCTGGATATGAAAAACAATCGAGGTCCAAAGTTGAAAAACAATTATTACGAGACGTAACTCAATTAGCCCATCAAACGGTTTATGTAGAAAAAGGTTCGGCTTATGTAAAACGACTCATTAGTTTGCAAGATGAAATTGGGGATTCCATTCATGTAGTTACCTATAGTGGTAAAATTGACATGGATAGTATCATGACATTAATTGATATGGGTGAGATTCAATATGCCATAACGGATGAGTATACCGCTAAGTTCTTTTTACGTTATTTTCCTAATTTGGATATTGGAACTCCTATTAGTTTTAACCAAAACATTGCCTTAGCGGTCCCTCAAAACTCCAAACACCTACAAGACACACTCAACCATTGGATACAAAAAAATGTTCATGGGCTTTTTGGGGCAGTGATTTATAATAGATACTTTAAGTACAACAAAGATGTAGTTTCTAAAGTCAAAAGTTCTTATAATATAGAAAATGGAAAAATTTCACCTTACGATGAAATAATAAAAAAGGAAGCCAAAAAGATTGATTGGAACTGGAAACTCATTGCGGCACAAATTGCGGTGGAATCTGGATTTAAACCTCAAAAAACTTCCTGGGCTGGAGCCGAAGGTTTAATGCAAATTATGCCTGCCACTGCAAATAGTCTTTCAAACCACACCCAAAATATGTATGATCCGCATCTAAATATTCAGATGGGTGTAAAATTAGATGGGATTTTATTTAAATACTGGAAAACAGAAATTCCAGATTCTCTGGAGGCTATTCGCTTTTCGTTAGCCTCTTACAATATAGGTCGAGGACATGTTTATGATGCGCAACGATTGGCTGTAAAATTTGGATTAGACCCCTACAAATGGGATGGAAATGTGGCCAATATGATTGTGAAATTATCTAAATCCAGCTATTACAACGATAAAGTGGTACGACACGGCTATTGTCGAGGAATAGAAGCCAAAAATTACGTCTCCCGAATTACTAGCTTATATGCTAACTACACTAATTTTTCGCAAACCAAAACCCCATAAAAAATGAAAGGTAATTCAAGACCTGAGTTTTGATACCTTAATACCTTTTCTCCCAAAAAAATGGTTGAGATCAAACCCATAATAGAGGATACCTGAACCGCTCTCTCAAGTGTGTTGAATGGCGTGTGAGTGACATACCTAAGCCTAATGACTTTTGCCATTAAGTGCCCTTCTTTTTTTCATTACCTAACTTTTTGGGTAAACAGGAAGAAAAATTGCCAGTACCGACTGGATTAATATTCACACTCTTTTTGTATACCGTCCAAAGGATTATATACAAATAGAATTATAAACCTAATTTTGAATCCAAATGCGATCAATATTGGAGCAACTCAAATAAAGAGCTTTCAATTTACGTAATTATAAAATACACAAGCTTTTAAAACAAGGGACCCTTCACCTAAAACTTCAATCCGGACATAATCAATAAATGTTTAAATAATAATTAGAATAGTAACATTTTCAAATTCTACCAAATGCTTAAAGTTATTGACTAAATAGTTAAAATGTAAACGAAAAAGATGAGCGTTATTTGTAGCGCAATTACCAGTACGAATTAATCAAATTTTACGTTTTAGGGGTTTGATAGATTAATTTTCAATGGTTTAGTTTGTTAGGTTCAAAAGAGGAGCTTGTTACTCCTCTTTTTTTATGCCCTAAATTTTGATTTCATTCCTAATAATCAAACTTCCTTTTAAATTCTTAAAAAACAAATCCCTTTCGTTAAATTTGCTGCGTTATTTTTATACATGAGCAATTCAAAATTTTACTACCAATTTGACAACAATGCGCTTGAAGTGATTCAAAGTTCAAGTATTGATCAAATAGTCGCTTCCCATCCCATTTTAAAACCTGTTGTATCTGCAGGTGAATCTATTCAAAGCGATGCCTATGTAGTAGGCGGATGGGTACGTGATCTTTTTTTAAATCGAACCAGTAAGGATGTGGATATTGTTACCTCTCAAAGTGGCATTGAATTAGCAAAAAAAACAGCTGAAATTTTGGGGAGTACCCAGGTTAATATTTTCAAGAGTTTCGGTACAGCGATGATAAAAGACCATGCTATTGAATATGAATTTGTTGGGGCTCGAAAGGAAAGTTATTCTCATAACTCTCGAAAGCCAGAAGTGAAACCGGGAACCATTGAAGAGGATCAAGAAAGACGTGACTTTACGATCAACACTCTTTCTATATGCCTTTCAGGACCAAATCAAGGAAAACTATTGGATCCATTTAACGGAATTGAAGATCTGAAGAATGGCATTTTGAAAACACCCTTAGATCCTATTACCACCTATAGTGACGATCCTTTACGCATGATGCGAGCTATTCGATTTGCCAGTCAGTTTAATTTTTCAATTGACAAAGAATCATTTCAAGCCATCACCTCTCAAAAAGAACGAATCAAAATTGTTTCCAAAGAACGCATAGTAGTTGAATTGGAAAAAATAATGCTGTCTCCCCAGCCCTCCATTGGATTCAATTTATTGGAAAAGACCGGACTATTAAAGATTTTAATTCCAGAACTTACTGCGCTTAAAGGAGTTTCAGAAGAAGATGGGCAATCGCATAAAGAGAACTTTTACCACACTTTAGAAGTGGTGGATAATATTTCAAAAAGCACCGACAATGTATGGTTAAGATATGCTGCATTGTTTCATGATATTGGGAAAGCTCCTACCAAAAGATTCAACAAAAAGGTAGGTTTTTCATTTCACGGTCATGAAGCTGTGGGTGCCAAAATGATTACCAAAATATTTACAAGGTTAAAACTCCCGCTGGATGCGAAGTTGAAATTTGTAAAAAAAATGGTGTATTTAAGTTCACGTCCCATCGCATTGGTTGACGAAAATGTTTCGGATTCAGGAGTACGTAGACTTTTATTTGATGCGGGAGATGATATGGACGATTTAATGATTTTATGTGATGCTGATATCACTTCCAAAAATCCAATGCGCGTAAGAAAGTATCGTCAAAACTTTGTTCGGGTACGAAAAAAAATGAAGGAAGTGGAAGAACGAGATCAAATAGCCAACTTTCAACCCCCAGTTTCAGGGGAAGAAATTATGCAGGCATTCCACCTAAAACCATGTCGAGAAATTGGAGTTATTAAAACTCAAATTAAAGAAGCCATTCTAGAAGGCGAAATAAAAAACGACAAAAAAGAAGCCTTAGAATTAATGTTGAAATTAGGCGTAGAAATGGGCTTGAAAATCTGAAATCCGTAATACTTTTGCCACACAATAAAATTACCATGAGCGCTACATTTAGGTTAAGAGTATTAGTTGATACGGAAGGAGAAAAAAACGTTTTTAGAGATATTGAAATGCCAAGTACCGCTTCATTTGAAGAATTGCACTTGGCTATTCAGGAAGCTTTTGAATTTGATAATTCTCAAATGGCCTCCTTCTACGAGTCGGATGAATCATGGGAACGTGGAGACGAATTGATGTTGATGGACATGAGTATGGATGAAAAGCAACAGGTTCGATTAATGAAGGATACACTGCTTAGCGATGTGTTACAAGAAGCAGGAGACAAGATGTTATATATTTTCGATTTCTTAGTCATGTGGACCTTTTTTGTAGAAGTAGTGTCTTTAGGAAGCCTTTCTTCGGACACCTCCTACCCTACCATTCTTCTTTCTGTAGGAGATGCACCTGAACAAGATTCAAAATCAGCCGAAGATTTATTTGGGGCTATGAAATCAGAAATCATTGGTGGTGAAAACTTCGATGAGGAAGATGAGGATGATTTTGGAAGCTCCAGCGATTTCGGTAACGATGAATATCCTTCGTACTAAAACTTGAAAACGCTAATTGTCATAACTGGTCCTACTGCCTGTGGAAAAACAGCGGTAAGTGTTTCATTAGCCAAAAAACTTCAATCCGATATTGTTTCGTGCGATTCTCGTCAATTCTATAAAGAAATGGCCATTGGTACGGCCAAGCCAACACCCCAAGAAATGAATGGCGTGATTCATCACTTTGTGGACTCTCATTCTGTGTTGGACGATATTAATGCAGGGAAATTTGAACGTTTGGCTCTTCCTGTGATCCAAACCCTTTTTGAAAAACACGATTTCGTTATTTTAACGGGTGGATCTGGTTTATTTATTGATGCAATTACTCAAGGTTTTGATGATATGCCGATCATTCCTACGGAAATAAGAGAGGAACTTAGAAACCAATTTAAAGAAGATGGTTTAGCCATTTTAACCGAAAAACTTCAACAATTAGATCCTGAATACGCCCATAAAGTAGATTTAGACAATCCACAGAGAGTCATACGAGCTCTGGAGATCTGCTTATCTTCTAACAAAACTTATACCGAATTAAGACAAGGTCAACAGGATAAAAGACCCTTTAAGATCTTGAAATTTGTATTGGATAGGCCCAGAGAAGAATTGTATGATAGAATTAATAAACGGGTAGATCTGATGATGCAAAAAGGTTTGGAAAAGGAAGTCCAGGACCTTATGGAATATCAACATCTTAATTCTTTAAATACCGTAGGTTATAAGGAGTTGTTTGATTATTTTAAAGGAGTACATACTAAAGAAACGGCAATTGCTCTCATAAAACGTAATTCAAGGCGTTATGCGAAAAGACAACTTACTTGGTTTAGACGAGATCCATCCTACCGTTGGGTAAGTGCGACTAACCCCGAATCTATTTATGAGGTGCTAAAAGAAGCCAATTCCTAAGAGCTGGCTATAACTCCATATTTTACTTGATTACCATTCCCAACCCAGTCCTGTATTTAAAACATAATCCGTTTCCGGTGCACCAAGAGTAGGTTGGTTATCATAATTAACCGTAAATCCACCTTTCACATAAAAGTCGAACGGCAAATTATATTTTAAATCCATTTTGAAATCCGTTCTAAACCTCCCTTTTTCGGTAATCCCAGGATAAGCTGTCACCTTGGTAAACAAGCTAAAATCACCCATATCAAATAAATTCAATTCTGTTCCCAAAAAGGACTCCATAGATTGCTTGGCTGACTCCCCACTACTGTATTGCTCATCCACAAACGCACCACCTAAAGCCACGTTCCAATACCAGTGATTTTTATGCACCAAATAATATCCCAAACCCAATCTAGTATTGGTTCTTAAATCCAGCAATTGTTCGGTATTAGAAAGGAAGTCTACAGCTCCCAGTAAAAACCAATCATGGGGTAAAAAGAAATTAGCGGAAACAATCCCATCTGTTCTTCGGGTATCTTGAACAGAGTCCTGACTAGAGTACAAGGTATTGATTCGAGTATCCCAAGACCACATTTCACCTAAATATCCCATTCCGGCTGATCCCGTAACTTGTTTTAAATTTTTAGACTTAGTAATACTAAACCCGACATCCACATTTGCATACACTTGACTCCAAAATCCATCTTCTAAAGATTTCAAATAAACAATATCATCCCTCTTAACCGTTCGTGACCCATTGGATGTATTTAAAACTAATCCGAGGGAATCTGTTGAAGAAATGGAACCCGATAACCGCTCTCCATTAGAAAGGGTAATGAGAAAAATAGTAGACGTAGTTAATTGGGATACATCCTCCCATACTATTTTAAAGTCGGAATCACTATAACCGGTTTCAAATTGAATAACCCCCTTATCTAAGGATTTCAATTCGCCCATAATTTGATCTCCATTAATAAAAGAAATAGTATCCTGTGCAGGAAGGTTCAAGACAAGCAATACCATCAAAAAAGTATAGAATATATTTTTCATAATGGTAAATTAAATATTTATTTGAAATAGGAAACATTTCCACTTAATTTTGAGTTAAAAACTCTGCTTGTTCAAGGGTTTCAACTTACTTTTACCCCCAACTATCAATAAAAATAAAATGAAATTATTCAAATCTGTCCTTTTAGGCACTCTATTCGTAACTAGTTTAATTGCAACTTCTTGTTCCAGCGAAACAAAACCAACCGAAACTCCAGAACCTGCTAAAGTAGAAACATCAGATTCTACCCAAACTGACACGAAAAAAACATGTAAGAAAAAATGTTCTAAATCTGCGAAATGTACGGTTAAATGTGATTCTTCATGTGAAATAGAATGTGATGGCATTTGTGGTGTAGACTGTACCAAATGTGATGATGAATGTCAAAAAGCGTGTGCGGATAAAACTGCAGCGTGCAAAAAGAAATGTTCTAAAAAAAGTAAAACTTGTGAAAAAGACTGCAAAAAAGCTTGTTGTTCCAAGGATGCTTCTATGAAATGTGGTGAAGGTAAATGCGCTGAAGCTAAATGTGGTCATGGGGACGCTGACTCCACCGAAGCACACAAATGTGGTGAAGACCAAAACGGTGAGCACAAATGTGGTCACTAAGAAATTAAATTCTTAATTGAAGCCTATCAGTTTTCTGATAGGCTTTTTTTTTGATTTATTTTCCGCTCCGTTCACGCCATTATTACATACCTTATTTACTAAAACACGACATAAATTCTGATTTATAAGCTATTGAATGCCATATCTTCCTAGTATACCCTTTTTTTTTAGTTGGATTAATAATTGACCATGTGCAATCAAATCCTAATAAAAAAGAAATATGAACTTCGATAAATTCACCATAAAGTCCCAAGAAGCCGCACAATTTGCTCAAAACATCACCTTGTCAATTGGAAATCAAGCCATTGAAACAGGGCATTTATTAAAGGCAATTCTTCAAGTAGATGAAAATGTGATCCCATTCCTGTTAAAGAAACTAGGGGTAAATTTTAATCACTTCCAAATGGCTGTTGATAGTATCCTCAATTCTTATCCTAAAGTAGATGGCGGAAAAACCTACCTTTCCAATGACGCCTCAAAGGCACTGGCTTCCGCTGAAAAGAAATCATCAAAAATGGGAGATGAGTTCACCTCTATTGAACACATTCTCTATGGTTTACTTGCAGGTAATGATCAAATTTCTCGTATGTTGAAAGATAGTGGATTAAATGAAAAAGATTTAGCCACCGCCATTTCAGAATTAAGAAAAGGAGAAAAGGTAAGCAGCCAAAATGCAGAAGCAAATTACCAGTCTTTATCCAAGTACGCTATAAATCTTAATCAGTTAGCTAAGGATGGTAAGTTAGACCCGGTAATTGGCCGAGATGAAGAAATTAGAAGAGTTCTTCAAATATTGTCCAGAAGAACAAAAAATAATCCCATTCTCATTGGAGAACCTGGGGTTGGGAAAACGGCCATAGCCGAAGGAATTGCCCATCGAATTATTGATGGTGATGTACCAGAAAACCTAAAAAGCAAAATCATTTATTCTTTAGACATGGGAGCTTTGATAGCTGGAGCGAAATTTAAAGGAGAGTTCGAAGAACGCCTCAAATCAGTGATCAAAGAAGTTACCTCAGCCAATGGCGAAATCGTCTTGTTTATTGACGAGATCCATACCCTAGTGGGTGCCGGTAAAGGTGAAGGTGCTATGGATGCTGCAAATATTTTGAAACCCGCCTTGGCTCGTGGAGAATTAAAAGCTATTGGTGCCACCACTCTAGAAGAGTATCAGAAATTCTTTGAGAAGGACAAAGCCTTGGAAAGACGGTTTCAGAAAATACTTGTTAATGAACCCTCAGATGAAGATGCGATCTCTATACTTCGCGGTATTAAGGAGAAATATGAAAGCCACCATAAGGTCCGAATTAAAGATGAAGCAATTATTGCAGCGGTCGAATTATCTCAACGCTATATTACCGATCGATTTCTTCCCGATAAAGCCATTGATTTAATAGATGAAGCCTCGGCCAAAATGCGCATGGAAATGAATTCCATGCCCGCTGAACTAGATGAACTCGAACGGAAAATTCGACAATTAGAAATTGAAAGGGAAGCTATTAAGAGAGAAAAGGACACCCTAAAATTAAAACGTCTTAATAAAGAAATAGCCGACATTAGTGATTCTAGAAATGCATTGAAAGCCCAATGGCAAGGTGAAAAAGAGGTGGTTTCGGGTATTCAAAATACCAAGGAACAAATGGAACAACTAAAACTAGATGCTACAAAAGCAGAAAGAGATGGAAACTTTGCACTGGTTGCAGAAATCCGATACGGAAAACTGGTGGAGGCGGAAGAACAACTAAAATCCTTTGGGGAAAAGTTTAATGCACTTAAAGAAAAGGGATCTGTACTCATAAAAGAAGAGGTAGATTCCGAAGATATTGCCGAAGTAGTAGCCAAATGGAGCGGTATACCCGTGAGTAAAATGCTACAGAGCGAACGTGAAAAACTCCTTAATTTAGAAAACGAACTCCACAAACGAGTGGTTGGACAGGAAGAGGCAATAGGAGCGGTAAGTGATGCCGTAAGACGATCTAGAGCTGGACTACAAGATCAAGACCGCCCAATAGGATCATTCCTCTTTTTGGGTACAACGGGAGTAGGTAAAACGGAATTAGCCAAAGCCTTAGCTGAATTTTTATTCGATAATGAAAATGCTATCACACGAATTGATATGAGTGAGTATCAAGAGCGTCATTCCGTTTCCCGTTTGGTTGGAGCCCCTCCGGGATACGTAGGTTACGATGAAGGAGGTCAACTTACGGAAGCGGTACGAAGAAAACCATATTCAGTGGTTTTATTAGATGAAATAGAGAAAGCACATCCAGACGTGTTCAACACCTTGCTTCAAGTATTGGACGATGGTAGGTTAACAGATAATAAAGGACGTGTGGCCAACTTTAAAAACACCATCATTATTATGACCTCTAATATTGGTTCAGATACCATAAGGGAAGAGTTTTCGGGGTATACCGAAGAAATCCCGGAAACCATAGTGAAATTTACCCATATTAAGTTGATGGAAATACTGAAAAAAACGTTAAAACCAGAATTCCTAAACCGTATTGATGAAACCGTCATGTTCTTACCTCTTAATGAGTCAAATATCACGGAAGTTGTTCGTTTACAATTTGAGAGCGTAAGAAAAACATTGGCTAAGCAAGATGTAAAAATATCGGCTACCGATGCGGCAATAAAACTATTATCCTCCCAAGGCTTTGATCCCCAATTTGGAGCGAGACCCGTAAAAAGGGTTATTCAAAGAGAGATACTAAATCAACTCTCCAAGAGCATTTTATTGGGCGAAATTCATTCGGGATCCGCCATTTCTATTGACGCTAAAGACGAACAATTTTTCTTCATTAATAAATAAAAGACGCAATTACCCTTATAAAATGCTTCCTTCTTCAAGAAGGCGGCATTTTTGGTTAAAAACTATGTGAATAGTACTCACAATTCACCACAAATAATGATGTTTGGTATTCCTTTTCCATGTAATTTCGCTTCCGAAAAATTGGACGAATTTCCATCCATTTATTCTGAAATATAAATTTGTTTGAAAGAGGTATGAAATTAAACTTAAATCTAACTTGTGCGGTTGAAAACGCAAGTGAACTAAGTATTGAAGATTTCCGTAAGAAATATTTAATTCCACAAAAGCCAGTTCTATTAAAAGGATTAGCTAATCTACAACCTGCAGGTGAAAAGTGGACTATGGATTGGTTTAAGCAAGAAATGGGGGATATAAAAGTCGGTGTATTTGATGATAACAACATCAGCCATACGTATTCTACTACGGTTAATCCCGATTTTAAAATGCCATTTAAAGAGTTTTTGGATTTAATTACCAAAGACGAGCCGACAAGTATACGAATGTTTAGATACGATTTGTACAAACATTTCCCTATGCTTAAAAAAGACTTTTCGTGTCCGAAATTCATTAACAGGGGATTAATGAAAACCTTTGGTTTTATGTTTTTAGGCGGTAAAGATACGGGGGTACGCTTGCACTATGATGTGGATAATTCGAACGTACTACTTACCCAAATTTATGGGCGTAAAAGAGTAGTTCTATTTCCTCCGGATCAAAGTAAGTTTTTGTATCAGGTCCCTTTTAACACCCATTCTTTAGCTGATTTGGATAATGTTGATTTGGAAAAATGGCCGGGGCTAAAAAAGGCACAAGGGTATGAAATAATTCAAGAAGCGGGTGATGGTATATTTATGCCAAGTGGCTACTGGCACTATAATACCTATCTAAACGGTGGTATTTCTGTTTCTTACAGAATGTTAGCTAGAAATCCTTTAACCTTATTTAAAGGAGCGATTTTCATGGGGTTTACCATGCCATTTGACAAAACCATGAACATCCTTTTTGGAAAAAAATGGTTTGAACGCAAACGTAAAATGAGTATTAATAGAGTCAATGCTCGTTTATAAAAAATATTAGGAGGTATGGTCGATAACAATCTTCCATTCTCCGTTTATTTTTCGCCATAACAAGCTAAACTTCCCTCCAAATTCGGATGCCTCATTTTTAATATCCCATTGGCCAATTACAATTACGGCATCATTAGCTAGAACATCCACTTTTTCTATTTTAAAGGTCAGTTCTCCCATCAATTCCTTGGAGCTATACTTTCGTTTGTAATTATCGGTTACCTTTTGCCATCCATAAGAAATACGATCTCCACTCACAAACATTAAACTATCGTGCTTCCAATACCCGTTCATAAACGCGTCAATATCTCCATTATTCCAACTCTCTTGCTGTAGAAATAGCTCACTAATCACCATTTCCTTCGCTATAGAATTACCTTCCTCTACCTCTGAAGGTTGCAGCGTACATGAGGTAAAATAGACCACAAATAATAGCGCAAGACCGATAATTTTTTTCATAGACTTAATATTTCACACGAACATACAAAAATTCAATTGGTATACTCTACCCAGCCCTTAAATTTGCACACTTGAAAACACCAATATGGAGAAATATACTATTGAACAACCAGAGAACTGGGACCGTAAATCTACCTTCGAGTTTTTTAAAACATTTGAGGTCCCATTTTACAACATTACTGCAAATGTGGACGTCAGTCGGTTACGTCAGTATTGTAAAGAAAACAATTTCCAATTTCTAATCATGTCCTTGTTTTTATCTCAAAAAACAATTTCACAAATTCCAAATTTCAGATACCGATTGGTAAAGGATCAGGTTCGACTCTATGAAAGAACACAAGCAGGTTGCACCATTTTATTAGAAAACAAATCATTTGCCTTTTGTTATTTCAAGCCTACCTCCGAAGTGGCTGAATTCCATCAATATGGAGAACAAGCCATCACGGAATTAAAAGCGAACCCCGATTTCACTCCCCGTAATGGAGATGCAAATATGATTTTCTACTCCGTTATTCCTTGGATATCATTCACCTCGTTTCAACACGCTCGTAGGTTGGAAACAGAAGACAGCATTCCGAGAATTGTATTTGGTAAATACTTTAAGCAAGGGGATCACCTGTTAATGCCTATTTCTGTAGAGGTTCATCACTCCTTTGTAGACGGTTATCATCTTGGTCAATATTTTGAAATATTACAAAATGAAATAGATTCTCTTCCGTTAAAATAACCAAAAAAAAAGCAGCTAAAAAGCTGCTTTTCTGTACGTAATTATTTTTTACTCTGATGTAATTGTTTCTTCTGCATCCCCTGGAGGTAAAAACAAATACCCCATCATCATCACCACACAACCTCTTACAGTAGTAGATCTGTCCTCGGCTTCTGAAGCAGGAATTGCATACTCCACAAATAAATAAGACTCTTTATAATCCGCTGGTAATTCAAAAGTACTTATCACCTCACCAGGAGTCGATGTAAACAATGCTTTCCGTTTCTTTTCTGTGGAAGCTTTATCGTATACCGTAATTAAAATATCTTGAGGCAAACCCCTTGTACTAAAAATAATCCGATGCTCTTGATCATTGTAAATAGGAACAAGTACCTTCATTTTTTGAGGGTATCTTTTGTAACTAATGGTAGATGTTTTAGCCAAGTTATAACGGTATGGTCTAATTAATAAACGCACCTCTTCTCGTAATTCATTTCTATTTGAACAACTATTACTAACGGGTTTAACGGTAGCCGTAGCTCCTTTAGGTTTATTTTCTTGTTTGGGTGTTTCTGATGGCGTTTTTCCATCATTCTCGTTCCAAAAGTCACCACCCTCCTCTTGGGCCGAAGTGGAAAAAGACACGCCTAATGTAAACACTAGTATAAGTACAGATAGGATTTTAATTTTCATCTTTAATGTTTTTAATGGCATTCTATTATTGAACAATTAGAGCTCTTAATTCAAGTATTTTATTCCCCAATACCTGCATATCCGCAGAAGGGATTTTCACCTCCGAAATACGACCTTCCATATCCGCTATAGCTGGAATTTCATTGAAAAATTTTTGTAGGTCTTTCAATGAAACCAGTACTTGATCTACTCTTTTACTGGAACCTTCATACTTTGTCATTCCAATAACTAACTGATCCAAAATAACCATTTGCTCAATTATTTTCCCAGTTAATTCCGAATGTGTTTCGTAAGTTGTGGTAGAAACACCCAGGTACATTCCTTCAACCCATCCCCCTACAAAGGCAACCAAGGCAAATTCATCCTGATCATTATCATCCACATAGGCGTCCGTTCTTTCATCAATTTCAATTAAAATAGACAATATTGAATCGCTATTATCCAAATTTCTATCGAAACGATTTAATAAATCTTCATCATTAAATACCTCACCAGCACCCAAATCGGTAGAAACCTCCTTGATCACCTTCAAGTATTTTCTAGCCTCCTGACTTTGTCCATTCAAGGCACAATACGTCATATCCGTCCAATAAGCACCAAATGCAAAATACTTATCGAAGGTGGTATTGTAAGTCGATGATTTAGCTGGATCTAACGTATATCCATTAACGTACGTTAGACCTGAGTTTCTAAATAAATCTCCAATTTGAACGGTGGAGGGTAATACAAAATATTCGGTTTCTTCCACCTCTTGAACTACTTCCTCTACCTCCTTTGTATCGGCCACTTTTTCTTGGGGTTCAGAACCACATGAAACCATTAGGGTGGTTCCTATAACGGCACCTATTAATCCGGATTTTATCTTCATCTTTAAATCTTTAATTTGATGTTTTTCACCATAATACACAACTTATGGATACCACACGAAAATAATAATTTCGTGGAACTATAATTACAATTGAATAAATTTTACCGTTCAACATTAGGTTTTCTTCGAATACCTTTTAATTTAGTGAACTAAACCAACACCATAATACCTTGAAACATTACGATTTATGTATCATCGGAGCCGGACCTTCTGGATTTGCCGCAGCTATGCGCGCTATTGATTTTGGAAAGAAGGTCTGTTTAATTGAACGAAAAAAAATAGGAGGTGCAGGAATTTTTAATGGCGCATTATCTTCTAAAACGATGTGGGAACTTTCTCAAAATTACCAAACGATGAAATCTTCCAAATTTGGTTATTATGTATATGATTCCCACCTGAGTTACTCGGCCGTGGTCCATGAAACAAGAAATGCGGTTAATGAAAGGTTTCAACAATTAAAATCACAAATTGATTATTTTGTAAACAGTAAGCAATTAGATTTTTACAAGGGCTCGGCTTCGATGGTTTCTTCTACGGAAATAAAAATTATTTCAGACGATGAACCGGTACTGAATATTAAAGCAGATCACACCATTTTGGCTATTGGTAGTCGTCCTAGATATCTACCCGAAATCCCCATCGATGAGAAAATAATTTATACGAGTGATGGGGTCTTAAGTATGGACCAATACCCCGAAAGTATTGTTATTTTAGGTGCGGGTGTAATTGGGTGCGAATTTGCCACCATCTTTTCTAACTTTGAAAGAACGAAAGTATTTCTTATTGATAAAGCACCCCAAATTCTTCCTTTTGAAGATCCAGATATTTCAGGAATGGTAGCTACCAACCTAACAAAAAAAGGGGTCCATATTCATAAGCAAGCCCGTTTAGAAAGTATGGTTATTGAGGATGGTAAAGTAAAATACACACTCGCCTTTGATGACGGAACAAAAGAAATTCGATTTGTTGAAAAGGCCTTGATCTCCGTTGGTCGTGTACCCAATTTTGAAAACTTAGGTCTGAAAGAAATTGGAATGGAATTAAACAAAGCGGGCTATTGTATCGATACAGAAACTCAAACCAGTATACCAAACATTTATGCGGTAGGCGATTTTACGGCCGACATTGCGTTGGTTAACATTGCTGAATTAGAAGGGCGTCATGCTGTGGAATTGATGTTTAACCCGGACCCGCCAACTCTAAACTACGATAATATTTCTACCATTATGTTCCTAAATCCGGAAGTAGCTTCGGTAGGTCTAAATGAAACCCAAGCTAAAAAAAGAGGTCTCTCTTATAAAGTAGCCAAACTGAGTTATGATTATATAAACCGAGCGATTGCAATGCGACAAAAAGAAGGATTTATAAAGCTCATTGTTACCGATGATGACGAGATGACGATTTTGGGTATGCGGGTTTTAGGCACCCATGCTTCGAGTACCATAGAAGCCATTGCTTTATTAATATCCATGAAAAAAAGTGTACGCGTTTTAGCCGAATTGATTCATGCACATCCGTCCATACCAGAAGGAATTCAAGAGTGTGCAAGGATGTTAATGGGCAATTCAATAACCAAACCGGAGGTGTTTACAAATGGCCTAACTTGTTACGTGGTCAAAGCGGATGGGACCATAAAAAATATATAAATTGCCCCTACCTATTAAACGATCAAAAACCGCCATCGATGAGTGAAGAAATACTTAGGGCACTGATGCAACTATTTGCATTAGCGTCTAATACTGCAGATATTACTCGAGAAAGCAGGGAAATTATTAAGCACTCACTCAACTCTGAACTTCGTAAAAAAAGGGTGGATATTTTCCTAAACATGTATGACGAATACTTGGAGGAGTTTCATTCGGGGAAATCTAGTTACGAAGAAGCACTGAACCCAGAGAATGTTAGAGGTATTTGCGAGAGCATTAACAGTAATCTGACACGAGTTCAAAAGTTCATCGTTCTATTTAGATTGTTAGAATACATTTATGCCGATGGAAACATTTCAGCCCATGAATCTGAATTTGTACTTATTCTAAGTAAAACATTTAGCATTAAGGAAGAGAATTTCATAAACGCGGTAAAATTTGCTCAAATTACGAAAACCTATTGCCCCGATTTAGATCAATTAATGATTGTATCTAAAGAAAAAAACCGAGATTTTAAGAAAGCCAAATATATTTCAGGTGCCAATTTTGATGGCACCTTAGCTGTTCTTCAAATAAAAGATATCAATATGTACGTATTCCGATACGTTGGTAATGATAGCTTATTTTTAAATAGCACCGCAGTTACTCCAGAACGCACCTATATATTTAACAGCGGCTCTGCCCTGCGAGGAAATAAAATGAGTCCCGTTTATTTCAGTGATATCTTAGCTGTTTTTGTAAATGATGCTGCGCCTGAAAAACTAGTCATCCAAGCACACAATGTATCCTATAATTTTCCATCTGGTGATACCGGATTACATGAATTCAGTTTTAAAGAACGAACGGGTAGATTAGTCGGGATTATGGGAGGTAGTGGATCGGGAAAATCCACCATGCTCAACGTTTTGAATGGAAACTATATTCCAACCACAGGAAATATTACTTTAAACGGATACGATATCCATAAAGACAAAGACCAGCTCCAAGGAGTTATTGGATTTGTATCACAAGATGATTTATTAATTGAAGAATTAACGGTATACCAAAATTTATTTTTTAGTGCGAAACTTAGTTTTGCGAATCTATCGGATGAACAATTAAAGCAAAAAGTTCATACCATTTTACACTCTTTAGGCCTATACCGAGCAAAAGATTTAAAGGTAGGTAACCCTATAGAGAAGGTTATTTCAGGGGGGCAACGAAAAAGACTAAACATTGCCTTGGAGCTAATTAGAGAACCTTCCGTTTTGTATGTAGATGAACCCACATCCGGTTTATCTTCTAGAGATTCCGAAAAAATCATGGATTTGATGAAAGAGTTGGCTTTAAAAGGGAAACTCATTTTCATTGTTATTCATCAGCCGTCCTCCTACATTTTCAAACTTTTTGATCGTTTATTGTTGTTGGATAATGGGGGGTATACGATTTATTATGGGGAGCCCATTGAGAGCATATCCTATTTCAAAGCCCACGCACATCATCTAGATGCAGATGAAAATGAATGTGCTACTTGCGGAAATGTCAACTCCGAATTAATTTTTGACATCATAGACCAAAAGGTTGTCAATGAATATGGTAAACGAACAGACCGTAGGAAAACTGCCCCTCAAGAGTGGTTCAAAAAACACAAGAAAAACGAACCAGAAAACGTTCGGAACCCGCAAGTAACCAAAGAGAATAAACCAACTAATCAGCTCTCTACCCCCAACAAGCTAAATCAATTCAAAATTTTTCTGACTCGAGATTTATTATCCAAAACAAGTAATAAGCAATACTTGTTTATCAACTTGATAGAGGCACCCGCATTGGCTTTTTTCATTGCCTATTTTGTTCGCTATTCTGCTTGGACCCGACATGGCCAACAACCCTATACGTTCTTTTTTAATGAGAACATTCCGGCATACATTTTCATGTCCGTAGTGGTGGCTCTTTTTATTGGGATGACGGTAAGTGCGGAGGAAATATTTAAAGATCGCAAACTTCTGAAGCGTGAAAAATTCTTGAACCTGAGTAAAGGAAGTTACCTATTTTCCAAGTTTGTCATTCTTCTAATTATTTCAGCTATTCAAACTTTTCTATTCATTTGGATTGGTAATAATATCTTAGAAATCGAGGATATGAATATCCGATACTGGCTGGTTATGTTCTCTACTAGTTTCTTTGCCAATATGGTTGGACTTAATATTTCAAATAGTTTCAAGTCTGCGGTAGCCATTTACATTCTTATTCCGTTTATGATCATCCCTCAATTAATATTTAGTGGCGTTATTGTAAGCTTTGACAAACTGAATCCAACGGTTGGTTCCCGGATTGTGGTTCCCATAATTGGCGAAATTATGGCTTCTCGATGGTCATATGAAGCCTTAATGGTAAACCAGTTCAAGCACAACCCATTAGAACAGAAGCTTTTCCCGGTAGATCACGAAATTAGTCATATTGGTTTTCTAAAATCCTATTGGGTCACTGAACTCGAGGCCGAACTTCAGTATTTAGACATTCATCTTTATGATGAAAACTCAAAAGAAAAGGTGGATCATTTAGCTCAGATTATTCAAAATGAGTTGAGTACTAATCATGCCGATATTGACTTCCCATCCTACCAGTTTAGCTCAAAATTATCGCACCTCACCTTAACACGAGCCCGGATCGCTAAAATGCAATTGTATTTAGTACAATTCAAAAAGCATTTGAATAAGGAATTTATTATTGCCTCAAAAGCTCGGGACCAAGTGATTTACAGCATAGAAAAAGAACTAGAAGATAACGTCACCTTCAATACTTTAAAGGAGAAATACGTGAATCAATCCGTCAGTGATATGGTGCGATTAAACAACAAGTTTGATAAGGTCATTGTGGTAGATGAAAAACTCGTTCCCATGGTTGATCCTGTGTTTCGGGATGCCAAAGGGATACGATCTCATTTTTATGCCTCTACTAAATACTTGTTTGGAAACAAAATTGAAACCTTTTGGTATAACATAGGAATTATCTGGTTAATGAGCCTAATTATGATGGTTACCTTGTACTTTGATATTTTCAAAAAAGTAGTACAACTATTTGAAAAACAAGGTAAAAACTAGTTTAACCAAGCAAAAGAAATGAATAAAGTGATGTTAATAAGAAAAACCTAAAAAGGCTGTTTTGGTCTCTTTTCGAAATTCAAATAAGGTAATTTTGATACAAATCAATCAAACCTAAACAATGGAACAAAGCAGACTAGAACTAATTAACACCATGCATGTAAAGAGTCCTAAAGATTCTTATTTGGCTTTTGCAGCAGCCGTAGAAAATCAAATGGCCGGTAATCGTCAAAAAGCCATTCAAATTATTGAACGACTTATTTCTTTCGACCCAAATTATTCACAAGCGTATTCCAAGCTGGGAAAAATGTATGAAAACAATAAAAAACGCGACAAAGCAATTTCCACTTATTTAAAAGGACAAAAAATTGCCTATAAAATGAAAGATGAAAAATCAATAGGGGAAATTTCAGAAGCGTTAATGTTTTTAGATGCCGAAGAAGATTCCTGGTAAATGCAAAGGTCCCAAAGGATCAAACGCATTCATTTTCTTTTAGACTACAATTTTATCTGATCTTTAGTACGTTCTAATTGTTTCCAGGCCCAAAACTCATCCGTCCCTTAACCCTGGGATTAAATCGACCCATTCAACTCTATCCCTAACCGCAGGCAATAAATCAGAAGAACACCCTGATTCTGATTTCAAATAAAGCGTACTTACCTTCGATCCATGTATCTTATGTTTATACCGTTGCGTGTATTACATTTGGGACATAATAAAAATTCAACTACATAATGAGAACTAAAACTTTTATGGGAGCTGCAGTAGCTGCTATTATCATGAGCGCATGTGCCACGGATAAAGCAGCCGAATCTCCTGCCAAACAAGAGCAAGAAATGACAAAAGAAGTCGATAATTTTGAATGGATTGTTGAGGATTTTGCAGATCTACGAATTTTGAAATATCAAATTCCAGGTTGGGATCAATTATCGCTTAAACAACAAGAATATGTATATTATTTAACCCAGGCGGGCTATGAAGGTAGAGATATTATTTGGGATCAAAATTACCGTCATAACTTAACCATCCGAAAAGGAATTGAAAATATCGTAAAAAACTATGATGGGGACAAAACTTCTCCGGAATGGGAAAAATTTATGACCTATACCAAACGTGTATGGTTCTCCAATGGTATTCATCATCATTATGCAAATTACAAGTTTACTCCTGAGTTTACTCAAGATTACTTTCAATCTTTGATGACCGCTACAGGTACTGAACTTAGTAATGAAGTGCTAACCGCAATTTTTGATTCAACTAAGGATGCTAAAAAAGTAAACTTAGATTCTAATACGGATTTAGTATTAAACTCAGCCATCAATTTTTACGATCCAGATATTACCCAGGCAGAAGCGGAAGCATATTATAAGTCTATCATTGATACCAATGACAAAGAACCTATTTCTTATGGATTGAATACTAAATTGGTCCGTGGTGAAAATGGAGGTATTACGGAAGTTTCTTGGAAAGCAGACGGAATGTATGGTGCTGCCATTAGCAAAACTATAGGTTGGTTAGAAAAAGCGTCTTTGGTTGCGGAGAATCAAGAACAAGCGGATGCTTTAAAATTACTAATTGAATACTACCAAACGGGAGATTTAAAAACTTGGGATGCCTATAACATTGCCTGGTGTGGAGCTACTGAAGGAGATATTGATTACATCAATAGTTTTATTGAAGTATATAACGATCCATTAGGATACAAAGGGTCTTACGAGACTGTTGTTCAAATCAAGGATTTTGATGCATCTAAACAAATGGCCGTTGTTGCGGAGAACGTACAATGGTTTGAGGATAATTCATCTATTATGGATGAACACAAAAAGAAAAAAGTAACGGGAGTAACCTATAAAGTAGTTTCCGTTGCTGGTGAATCAGGAGATTCTTCTCCTTCTACTCCAATTGGAGTGAATTTACCAAACGCCAACTGGATTAGATCTACACATGGTTCTAAATCCGTTAGTTTAGGTAATATTATTGGTGCTTACGATCATTCAAGTGGGAGTTCATACATTGAAGCTTTTGGATATTCTCCGGAAGAAATTGAAAGAGCAAAAGCTTATGGAGCCTTAGGGGGTAAATTACATACAGCTTTACATGAAGTTGTAGGTCATGCCTCCGGGCAAATTAATGAAGGGGTAGGTACTCCAAAGGAGACTTTAAAAAACTACTCTTCTACTTTAGAAGAAGCCAGAGCAGATTTGGTTGCCTTATTCTACTTAATGAATGACAAGTTGATTGAAATTAACCTTATGCCAACTATTGAAGTGGGTATGGCGGAATACGATTCGTATATCCGTAACGGAATGATGGTTCAGTTAAGAAGATTAAAAGAAGGAGAAGTTCTAGAAGAAGCACACATGAGAAATCGTCAGTTGGTGGCTTCATGGGCGTTTGAGCAAGGTGCATCTAAAAGTGTCATTGAAAAAGTAGTGAAAGAAGGAAATACGTATTTCGTGATTAACGACTACAAAGCATTACAAGTAATTTTTGGTGATTTATTACGTGAGATTCAACGAATCAAATCGGAAGGTGATTATGAGGCAGGTAAAGCTTTAGTAGAAAATTATGGTGTACAAGTGGATACTGAATTACACAAGGAAGTATTGGCACGTTCGACTAAACTAAACGTCCCTGCATTTTCTGGTTTTGTAAACCCAATTATTATCCCTGTATTGGAAAGCGATAAAATTATTGGATTTGAAATTGAGTATGCTAATTCTTTTGAACAACAAATGTTATATTACAGTGCAACCTACGGGAATTTGTAATTAAATCATCCTATTTTTGAGAAGTCGCTATAGAAATATAGCGGCTTTTTTTGTCCTCATACTATTGACCCCAACACCATTCATAAAATTAAATTTCACTAACGATCATTACGCAATACTTCAAACCTATCCACCTAAAGGTATTGACTCAATTTCTAAAACAAACTCCTTTTTTTAAAGCCATTGAATCAATATTGTAAAAACAAATGATATTCCTGACTCATATTTGTTTCAAGAAAAAAGGGGAAAGTTTTAAAGATGATTCTCTCACTAACTATCACCACCTAGCAAACTAAGTCATTGAAAAACGACTGAACTGCTAACCACTTACAACACTAACCACCGTTTGAAGGTCTAACCACCAACAAAAAACTGAAACCAGTTTCGACCACCTCGAAGCTGGTTTTTTTGTTTCTAAAAATAATGGATAATAAAAAAGAGCCGGGAAGTTTTCTTCCCCACTCTTTTTATTAAATAGTCAAAATAAATATGCTACTTAGATCTTATTGGCTTGATCCGATAAGTGTAACTGTTCCTTGTCTTTTGTATTCCGATTTGGTTACATCGTTGTTCTTTCCTGTTACCACATAGAAATAAACACCATCCGGTTGACCTTCGCCATTCCATCCACCACTTGGCTCGGTCCATTCGTAGATTAGTCTTCCCCAGCGATTAAAGATCTCCACTTTGTAATCTGTTAATCCAAATACCGGAACAGTAAACACTTCATTCATTCCATCCTCATTTGGTGTAAAGATGTTATAGAACTGCTCTGAGGCTACACTGTAAATAGCGACATGTGCCGTATCACTACATCCAAACTCATTGGTCACTACCAATTGGTTTACATAAGGTAGAGTACCTAGGATTGGATTCCCATTCTTATCCATATTTGGTAAAATATAATTCCAGTTCACCGTAGATGCCCCACTGTTATTAATCGTGGTAGAGCTTGTTGGTTGTTGCTCCCAATGGTGATACCAAGTAATGGTATCGTTTGGATCAACATTCAATGCATCGAATGTCACATTAAATGGTGTTAATCCAAATATTGGTGAGTTTACATTTGGCTCATTTAAAACCTGAGTCCCTGAGGTATCCGAATAGCTCATTGTAAACATTGCTACTGGTGCTGGTTTAAT
>MAAC01011256.1_pt1 | contig 59023 bp, 65 predicted proteins | sample 1115981 | NCBI WGS metagenome assembly MAAC01 (sample SAMN04961126, study PRJNA320927) | seawater metagenome | isolation source: sample BD02T64 sea water enriched with oil for 64 days | place: USA:Gulf of Mexico | collected 2013-07-27 | reverse complement strand
CAAATTTTATTTTGAAAAATTTTTAGAGGCTCTAAAAGTATACTAAAACAAAGAACGTTTCTCTCCTGCTTTGCAGCAGTCAAGCGCAACACACTTCCGTATTGCGGTTGCAAATATAGAACTCTTTTATCCCAACCAGCAAGCCTTAGTAGCTTTATTTTTTAATCTTTTTTTAAGCTTTATTTAAACCACTCTTTTCAAGCATCCTACTACCACCTTAGAATGAGATGTTTTTCACATAACCATCGCTCATTACACGCTACACATAAAGAGGGACACATTTATATCCCAAACAATACGTACTACCTCCACCGATAAACAAATAGAAATACCGCTAATAGAATAGTTACTCTATCAGAAATAAGCCATCGACGAGAGAAATGGTAACCGCTCAATACATGAATTGAAGAAATTAATTCAACTTAAAAACAAGACCATAGAGCTAATACTATCTCGAATCAAAAGGAATAAACTATATTTTTCACCAATATTAAATCCCCTTAATAATATGATTAAAGTAGTAATAATTGAAATTAAGAGTAGTGCTGCAAAAGAAATAGAACAACACTTATTGAATTTAGACACAGAAGTAGCCATCGTAGGTAAAGCATTCTGCATCCATGAAGGCATTTCCATTTTACAAAAAGAACAACCCAACTTATTATTTCTATCTATACACTTAATGGACGGTCTAGGATTTGACATTCTTGAAAAGATTCCCAATCAATCTTTTGAGATCATCTTCACCAGCTCAAAGGATCCTCTTATATATAAGACTTTCGAATATGCCAAAATGCTACATATTACAAAACCATTCAGTAGGAAACAGATTAATAGGGTATTCAATAAATTTTTGGAAAATGTAAACAGTGTACAAGATGATAAAAACGGCCACCCAATAGCATTGAATGAACCTTGCAAAATGATAAGTATACCAACTTCCCAAGGTTATCAGCTGATAGATCATTCTTCAATATATTATTTAGAAGCCGACAATTCCTACACCAACTTACATCTAATAAATCAATCAGTACTAATATCAAGCAATAGCTTAAAGAAATTTGAACAATCACTAAGCAGCTATAACTTTTGTAGAGTTCATGACAAGTATATTGTAAATTTACAATACTTAATTCAATACAATAAAGGACGAGGAGGAAGCATTACACTATCTAATGGAATTTCTCTTTCAGTTTCCTCAAGAAAAAGGAGTCACTTCTTATCTATGATAAATATGGGGTCGACTCCATAGAATTACGCAACCCAACACACTTACAAAATAATTCTACACATATAGCAGAAAACATTTTCATTTCAGGTATCAACTTACGATATTAGTAATTCAATATTAGAATAGATCCTTCAAAGGATCAACAATTCATAATGGGGATTATGAAATTATGGGCTAACAAAGTTTCCTTTGTTAGCCCATTCTTTTTATCACAAAAAAAAATCCCCTGATTTAGACTTCAAGGGATTTATACTTATTTAAACATTTCTCTTACTCGATCGAAAAAGGATTTATCATCCATTTCTTCATTAGGAACAAAATTAGAATCATCTTTCATAGATTCGAAAAATGCCCTTTGATCATCATCTAACTTTTGAGGTGTCCATACATTTACATGCACCAACAAGTCTCCATTTCCATAAGACTCCAGACTCGGTAATCCTTTTCCTTTTAAACGAAGGATCTTACCACTTTGCACTCCGGCATCTAATTTTATCTTCACATTACTAGAAACAGTTGGTATCTCTGGGTGACATCCTAAAACTGCATCAGCATAACTAATATATAAGTCATAGTGCAAATTACTACCATCACGCTTTAACTTAGGATGCTCAATTTCCTCAACCAGAACAAGAAGATCACCAGGAATCCCACCCATCGGCGCCTCATTTCCTTTACCTCGAACATTCAACTGCATCCCATCACTTACACCAGATGGAATCTTGATCGAAATTACTTCCTCCTTCTTAACCATACCGTGTGCATCTGCACCAGCAGGCTTTTTATCTACTTTTTTACCCAATCCACCACATGCAGGACACGTAGTAGCAGTTTGCATTTGCCCTAAAATTGTATTGGTAATTCTAGAAACCTGACCTTGACCTCCACAGGTAGAACAGGTAGTAAAGGTAACGCCTTCAGCTTGGATCAATTTAGAAACCTTCACCTTCTTTTCAACACCTTCAAATATCTCTTGAAGATTTAGTTTTATACGAATTCTAAGGTTACTTCCTCTAGCTTGACGAGATTGGCGTCTTCCGCCACCTCCACCGAATCCAAAGATGTCTCCAAATTGATTGAAGATATCATCCATATTCATTCCGGCACCTCCAAATCCTCCAAATCCACCTTGACCATCTACACCTTGATGTCCAAATTGGTCATATCGACTTTTCTTATCTGGATTACTCAATACGTCATAAGCTTCGGCAGCCTCTTTAAACTTGCGCTCGGCTTCATCGTTATCCGGGTTTTTATCAGGATGAAACTTTAAAGCTAATTTTCTATAAGCTTTTTTTATCGTTTTTTCATCCGCACCTTTATCGACTCCTAGTACTTCGTAATAATCTCTTTTTGCCATAATATTTTTTTTTCCATTCGGTTTAAAACTACCACCGAATGAGCTCAAGCAATCTTGATCTATTTCCCAACAACCACTTTTGCGAATCTAATTACCTTGTCGTTCAACAGGTAACCACACTCCACCTCATCAATCACCTTACCTTTCATTGAATCATCAGCGGCAGGAATTTGAGTAATCGCTTCATGAAAATCTGTATTGAATTCTTGACCAATGGTAGATTCCATAGGCTTTAGTCCTTTCATACTAGTCACAGAAATCAACTTTTGCTGAATCAAAACTTGACCTTTGATAATTTCTTCAGCACTCATAGTTTCACTCATCGCTTTACTAGCACGATCAAAATCATCCAATACTGGCAATAGAGAGGTAAATACTCCCTCAGCAGCACTCTTCATTAGATCTAACTTTTCTTTTTGAGTTCTTTTTCTAAAATTCTCAAACTCTGCAAAAAGACGAATATGCTTATTCTTTAGCTCTGCAAGTTCTGCCTGTAGCTTTTCCACCTCAGTCAATTCTACCTGCTCCTCTACCGAAGTATTGTTCTCCTGACTATTGTCAACAGACTGTTCGTTCAATTCTTCTTGTTCCTTCAACTTATCCTTATCTTGATTGCTTTCTTTAGCACTTGTCATGGTTCACCTTTTTTGCAAAAAAGTCAAATTTTCTGCCAAATAAAAAAAAGTGCCAAGTTGACACTTAAATAACCGGGAAATGACTCCCATTAGTATAAATCGGACATTTTATCAGCTAATCTGCCAACTCCTCTAATTTTTTTACCTCCTCATCATAAAATGCCTCTGCACGATCTATCATAGAATTCACAAAGGTTTTTATTTCTGCTTCATCATCTGTACCCAATATTTCTGGTATAGAATCGTCAAACCAAGTAATGTCTCCATTCACTAAATTCAATAAAAAAGCAGGCTCTTCAGCATGTAAAATAAATACTGAATCTGGATAATTTGAATTATCCGCTAATAGGAATTTTGGCGTATCCATATTCTAACTGTTTTTATTTTTTTGTATCTCACGATAATGATTCAACATCAATCGTGCGGTTTTTTCAGACGCACCTCCCCCACCTAATTGGTGAATCAAGCCATCGTAATTTGACAACATTTCTTCCCTTAGTGTTCCTTCGAGAATCTCCGTCAACTCTTTAGCTATTTTATTAGCATTACAATTTGACTGAATCAACTCAGGAACGATCATCTTATCTACAATAAGATTCACCAAAGAAATATATTTAATCTTAACCAGTTGTTTTGCTAAAAAATAACTTAAACGACTGGTTTTATAACACACAATTTCAGGCACCTTGAACAATGCTGTCTCCAGAGTTGCAGTCCCGGAAGTAACCAATGCAGCGGTTGCCTTCCTTAATACGTCATATGTCTTCCCCTCTACAAACTCAATTTTATTCGTAGTATGACCTATAAATTTTTCATAAAAAGAAACATGCATAGAGGGTGCTACCGCTAAAACAAACTTATAATTAGGAAATTTATCTACAACCTCTGCCATTACCGGCAATATTTTTGCAATCTCTTGCTTCCTACTTCCTGGCAACAAGGCGATTATTTTCCGATTGTCCTCAGTTTTAAACCCTTCCTTTTCACCATCCTTAAACTGATGTATCGCATCTAATAGAGGATGCCCGACAAAGAAACTTTCGAATTGATGCTTTTTGTAAAAATCCTTCTCAAATGGAAGAATACAATACATCTTATCAACATCTCTTTTGATTTGCTTTACTCTAGACTCTTTCCAGGCCCAAACTTGAGGTGATATATAATAGAATACAGGAATACCCAATTCTTTTGCGAAAGAAGCAATCCTAAGGTTGAAACCGGGGTAATCCACCAAAATCAACATATCAGGATTAAAGGACACGATATCTTCTTTACACCATTTTAGATTTCCCAAAATAGTTTTCAGATTCATAATAACCTCCAAAAAACCCATAAAAGCCAAGTCACGGAAATGCTTAACAATCTGCGCTCCCTCATGCTGCATCCTGTCTCCTCCCCAAGCTCTTATCTCAGCATTAGGATCTTCTTTTCGAATATTTTTTATAAGGTTAGAAGCGTGTAAATCACCAGATGCTTCTCCTGCTATTATATAATACTTCATCAAAAATAGATTTCTAATATTATGCTAAAACACCAAAGTGTCTAACCATAAAATAAATAGCATATCCAAATATTACTAACAACATCCCTTGTCCAGTTCTTTCAGCCTTTAGATTCACCATATAATATCTAAATACTGGAACACTCAACACAATTGCTGTCAATTCCAAAGTTGATTCCTTTAACACATATTGAACTCCAAAGATGGTCATAGCATAAAAAACAACGGTATGAATCACCAAAGGTAAAACAACACCTATAGCCATTCCAAAACCCAAATGATCCCTCTTAAAATTCATAATTCCATGTATTTAAATTCTGCATACTGTGATGTGCTGTTAAATCAAATTGAACTGGGACCACTGATACATAGTTGTTTTCCAAAGCCCATATATCTGTATCCTCACCTTTATCATAATTCACAAAAGAACCAGTCAACCAGTAATAACTTCTCTTATTTGGATCAATACGTTCATCAAACTCTTCTTCCCAATTCCCTTTTGCCTGACGACATACTTTAATTCCTTTCAGCTCGTCTTTAGACACTACAGGAATATTTACATTTAAACAGATATCATCTGGCATTCCATTGCTCAGTACATTTTGAACAATTACCCGAACCACCTCTTTGGAAACTGAAAAATCAGCTTCTCTTCTTGTATCCAAAAGTGAGAATCCAATAGAAGGTATTCCCTCTAAAGCACCCTCCATAGCAGCTGACATCGTCCCTGAATAAATTACATTGATACTAGAGTTGGAACCATGATTGATACCTGACACGATAAGGTCTGGTTTTCTTGGCATCAAATTATTCACTGCCAGTTTGACACAATCTACCGGAGTACCTGTACAACTGTATTCGGGAATGTCATCGTTTCCAAAATTGACTTTCTCAGCCCTCAAAGTATTATTTAGTGTGATTGCATGCCCCATACCGGACTGAGGACTATCTGGAGCAACGACAAAAATGTCTCCAAATTCCTTCATCACATCAATCAATTCACGAATTCCCGGAGCTGTGATTCCATCATCGTTCACTACTAAAATCAATGGTTTCATGCCTTATCTATCTTTTTATAAATAAAAGATGGTCTGTTTCAACCGAACCAACTCAATGAATTATTCAACAAACTAAGTTGACTGCTAACTGAATGAGCAAAACTAGCCATTTTCAAATTAGCAAATACTATCCACTGTTTAAGAATGTTAAAAATTGTCATAAAGTTTATGAATGGCATGATATTTTACGAACTTTGGAAAAAGAATTAATACATGTTATACCTGATTATTTTTGGCTTTTTAGCCCTCAGCTTTTTAGTGAGCAGGCGACTAAAAAGTAAATTTAAAAAATACAGTCAATCCCCTCTTTCATCTGGTTTCAGTGGTAAAGAAATTGCGGAGAGAATGTTGAACAATAGTGGAATTTATGATGTTCAAGTAACTTGTGTTGCTGGACAACTTACGGATCACTATAACCCTTCGAATAAGACCGTAAACTTAAGTCAAGAAGTCTACCACGGTAGAAATATCGCTGCAGCCGCTATTGCTGCGCATGAATGTGGTCATGCTGTTCAACACCAACAAGCCTACCAATGGTTAAGCTTAAGGTCCGCGATGGTTCCTATTACGAATGCCAGTTCTAAATTGATGAACATTATTTTCTTCATCGCCATCTTTGGAGGAATGTCCTTAGGTATGAATTGGGAAATAATTTTGACATTAGTAATAGCAGCTCAAGCAGTTATGACAGTATTTTCATTTGTAACGCTTCCTGTGGAATTTGATGCCAGCAATAGAGCACTTGCATGGCTTCAAAGAGACAATGTTGCAACTCCTATAGAAATGGGACAAGCTGAAGATGCCTTAAAATGGGCAGCACGCACCTATGTAGTTGCTGCACTTGCATCCGTTACTACATTATTATATTATGTCCTACAAATGTCAGGAGATGAATAATTTTTTATTAATTTTGTGTCACTAACAATATTATTTACAATGAAGAAGTTTTTATTTGGTCTAGCAATTTTCACATTTGGCCTTACCTTACAAGCCCAAAACATTTCTTTTGAAAAGAAAACACACGATTACGGTACAATTGAATATAAGTCCGATGGAACTTATGAATTTCAATTCACCAATACTGGAGACAAACCACTAATCATTACTAACTGTAAAGGAAGTTGTGGTTGTACAGTCCCAAAATGGCCTAAAGAACCTATTCAACCAGGAGAAACAAGCGCCATTAAAGTAAAATACGCAACCAATAGAGTTGGACCTTTTACTAAATCGGTTACCGTTAACTCAAACGGTATCGACGAGCCTAAAGTTACCCTTAAAATAAAAGGAAAGGTAAATCCTGAGTCAAAGGAGGTAACGATGCCACTTAAAAAGAATAATCAAAATACATTTGCCCCTACTAGCACAGGATCAAAATAAAATAAAAAAGCCGTCCCTATTGTTAGGGACGGCTTTTTTTTGCCCCAATATCTCAAACTTTATTAAATTTCAATATTAAGAATCTACTTAAGCAATTTAATTTTTCGTATTTTGCAACCATACAAGGACCTTAGATCTATCTTGAGACTATAACTACTACGAGATTCTCAATCGAATACAGTTTAAAAGATTAAATACCTCAGGTCACACCCCTAAATAAAAGCCATAATCACTCACTATAGATGGATTACAATACTCAATTACCTAAATTAATCATCCCTGAATACGGAAGAAATATTCAGCGAATGGTTGACTTTTTATTTACCATAGAAGATAGAGACACTAGAAATAAGCAGGCACAAGCCCTCATTAATGTAATGGGAAGCTTAAACCCGCATCTTAGAGATGTTCCAGATTTCAAACATAAATTGTGGGATCACTTATTTATCATGTCCGAATTCAAACTGGATGTAGATTCTCCTTACGACAAGCCTAGTAAAGAATCTTTGATGGAAAAGCCTGATAAGGTTCCTTATAATACAGAGAGAATAAGGTATCGACACCTTGGAAAGGTATTGGAAAAAATGCTTAAAAAAGCGCAAGATTGGGAAGAGGGAGAACTAAAAGATCTCCTTGTTTATACACTTACCAATCATATGAAAAAATCTTACACCAACTGGAATAGGGTTAATATCGAAGATGAGGTGATTTTGGAACAATTGTCAAATCTATCAAATGGTGCCTTAAAACTTTCAGATAATTACCGACTCAGTAATTTCGGTCATATGATTAAAACGACCCCAAAGACGTCGAACAAATCAAGTGGAGCTCAAAGATCAGGTATGAAAACTGGGCAAAAGGGTGGTCAGAAAAGCAATGGATCAAACGCAGGGTATAAAAAAAGAAGGTAATTATTTAAAAGACAATGGCATCATTTAAAATTAAAGGGGGGAAAAGATTAAAAGGATCAATCACTCCTCAAGGAGCAAAAAACGAAGCTCTACAGGTTATTTGTGCAGTTTTACTTACCGCAGAGGAAGTAACCATCTCCAATGTTCCTGATATCATCGATGTCAATAGATTAATTGGAATATTACAAGACCTTGGTGTAAAAGTATCTAAAAGGGGTAAAGGAATATTTAGCTTTAAAGCTGATGAAATCAACCTACCCTACCTTCAAAGTGATGAATTTAAGAAAAAAGGAGCCTCTATCCGAGGCTCTGTAATGATCGCGGGTCCACTTCTTGCTCGCTTTGGGCATGCCTATATTCCTAAACCAGGTGGAGACAAAATAGGACGAAGAAGGCTCGATACTCACTTCTTAGGATTACAAAAGCTAGGAGCCAATTTCCAATACGATAGAGAAACCAGATTCTACAATGTAAATGCCCACAAATTAAACGGGACAGACATCTTACTGGAAGAGGCTTCTGTTACCGGAACAGCCAACATAATTATGGCTGCAGCACTTGCTGAGGGAAACACTACTATTTACAACGCTGCTTGCGAACCATATATTCAGCAACTTTGTAAAATGATCAATTCCATGGGAGGAAACATCTCAGGCATCGGATCGAACCTTATCCATATCACCGGAGTAGAAAACCTTAGCGGTTGTGATCATCGTATCCTTCCGGACATGATAGAAATTGGAAGCTGGATTGGATTAGCTGCCATGACTCGTTCTGAGCTTACCATTAAGGATGTTGCTTACGACGAACTAGGAAACATTCCTACTACTTTCAGAAAACTTGGAATTCAACTAGAAAGAAAAGGAGATGATATCTACATTCCATCTGCCGACAATTACGAAATAGAGTCCTTTATTGACGGCTCAATACTAACTGTCTCTGATGCTCCATGGCCAGGATTCACACCAGACCTCTTGAGTATAATACTTGTAGTAGCAACTCAAGCAAGGGGAAGTGTATTAATCCACCAAAAAATGTTTGAAAGCAGATTATTCTTCACGGATAAACTAATCGATATGGGAGCTCAAATTATATTATGCGATCCACATAGAGCTACTGTTATTGGGCAAGACCATAAAAGTGGATTAAAGGCTACTATTATGACCTCTCCAGATATCCGTGCAGGTATTTCACTTTTGATAGCTGCCTTGTCTGCTAACGGAGAAAGTACCATTCATAACATCGAACAAATCGATAGAGGTTATGAAAATATAGTAGAAAGGTTACAAGGTATAGGAGCTGAAATCGTTCGAATCGACTAATACCCATGTCATGAAAATATCGAATCTAATTTACCTATTTCTCATCACTTTTTCTGTAAGCTTACAAAGCTGTGTAGAAAGTAATGCCAATGCTATAGAGGGAAAAAGCGTTAAACTACAGAGCAAGGAAGGTCTTAATATTGGAAACAAACTCCCGAATATCAAATTAAAGAACGAAGAGGGGAAACAACTAAGCCTTCAAGACCTTAAGGGACATGTTGTACTGGTAGACTTTTGGGCATCCTGGTGTGGACCGTGTAGAAGAGAGAATAAGCATTTGATAAATTCTTATGCGAAATACAAAAGAGCCAACTTTAAAAACGCCAATGGATTTGAAATCTTCTCTGTCTCCTTAGATGGAGGTACAGATAGAAGGGGAAACAAAATTCTAGATGCAAAGGAACAATGGTCCAGAGCAATTAAAGAGGATAAATTGAATTGGGACTACCATGTATCAGAGTTAAATGGATGGGATAGTGAGGTAGTAAACACCTTTGAAATTCAAGGAATTCCATATAATTTCCTCATTGATGCTAATGGTAAAATTATAAACTCAAACCTTAGGGGAGAAGCGCTAAATCAACAATTAGAAAAGCTACTTAACTAACAACAAGAGTTCACAAAATTTAAAAAAAGCTACTTATAAATAAGTAGCTTTTTTTTGTTTTACGAATTAGAGTTTGTTTTCCAAAATACTCAATCTAGATTCAAAGGACTGCAATCTGGAATCATTGACTAAATGCTTATAATTAGAAAGAGAATTAATGACCCAGGAAATTTCCCAAATCAATAGCTTACCATCAGGTATCATTCCACCTTTCAAAATGAAGAGTTCATTCTCCCTCAATACTAAATAATCCAAATTATCCATAAGCATATGAAAGGATGATTTGCGCAACATCAACCACGATCCATCCATCCAATATTGCTCATTTCGTTTAATATCGGGACACAACTGAACCATCAAATCAATATTCCAAACGGCCTTATTTAATTGAATAGTAGATAATGTAGACCAATCTTTAGATTTCAAAACCCTCATTTCAGTACTCAAGGCAACAGGCACATCACCTTCAACAGCAGACACCTTTGCATCATGAGCTAATTCATTTTTTACTTCAACTTGGTCTGAGGGCAATTCAAATTGATGAATTTCATTCACTGTTACTTCATCCATTAGAATTTTATCCAAGGTGAAACTAAAATATTTAGCAATTTGAACAATAGCATCAAGTTTGGGCTCTGCTCTACCTTCTTCATAGGCCCCGATACTAGCCCTAGTCAGTCCAAATAATTCGGCAAATGCCGACTGACTTAAACCCTTACTCGTTCTAATCTTACGAATATTCTTTCCAATATTACTCATAAAAATAGTATTTTGCTAATTTAATTTGCAATTCTACTGATCTAATGTTATCTTTGCTAAGATAAAAAGTAAATATTTACTATCGCTACTAATTATAGCAAAAAAATTTAGCAAACATACATTAACGTTTCACTTAAAATAATAAACATCATGTTAAAAAAAATAAGCCTCATAGCCTTTATATTATTCATTACCCTACTCTTAATTGTACTAAGTCAATCTTATGAACGAATAGATTCAGGATATTCCGGAATCCGAGTAAACCTCTACGGACAAGAGAAAGGAGTTGATGACATTACTGAGGTAACCGGTATCGTTTGGTTCAATCCCATAGTCACAGAAATCCATGAATTTCCTTTATTCGTCCAGAATGCAGTTTTCACAAAAGACCCTCAAGAAGGAAGTCCCAACAATGACGAAATTAGAGTTACAACTAACGACGGATTGGTGGTATCAATGGATGTTTCAATAAATTATAGGATTGCAGAAAACAAAGCGACTGAAATATTCAAGAAGTATAGAAAACCTCTGGAAGAAATTAGCAGAACCATACTTAGAAACTATCTCAGAGATTCCTACAATAGATCTGCCAATCATTTTTCAGCTGAGGAAATATACAACAAGAAAAACAGCTTTATATCTAAGGCAGATTCCTTATTTTCCAAAGACTTAGAAAAAGAAGGCTTTGTTGTTGAAAAGATTGTTCTGCTTAACGAGTTAAGATTACCAAACACCATTAAAATAGCCATAGACCGAAAGATTGAAGCCAATCAAATTGCTCAACAAAAGAAAAATGAACTTGAACAAGCAAAAGCCGATGCATTTAAGGAAATTGAAAAGCAAAAAGGGGAAGCACAAGCTTTAAAAATAAAGGCTGATGCAGAGCGGTACGCCTTTGAACAGAAACAAAAATCATTAACAAGCTTATTAATTCAGCAACAATTCATAGAAAAATGGGATGGAAAACTTCCCGTTTATGGGGAAATCCCTAAATTGTTCCGAACAATCAGTGATTAACAATTCATGGAGTTTCTAAATCAATTTAAGCAGGCTGAATCTAAAGCATTCGGATTTATAGCCTGCCTTTTATTAATAGTACTTTTTACTACTATCCTTCAAAGCCCAATACTATTATTAGCTTTGGAAATGGGAGTACCACTTAGTCAGGAAGGCATACTACAAGGAGGGATCGATAAAAATTTATTTTTATTACTCTCCCTCCTTCCATTTATAGGCATAATCCTAGGACTATATATAGGAGTCAAAAAAATCCATAAATTGGATTTCACCAAACTCATCTCTACCACCGGAACTTTTGAAATCAAGAGATTTGGTTTTGGTTTCTTCATTTGGATATTACTTTCTGCCGGTTCATTAGGAGTCGACTACCTACTTCACGCTGAAGACTACCTACTTCAATTTGAACTTAACAACTTCCTACCGCTACTGTTAATCGCCTTACTATTTATCCCTATTCAAACCAGCTCCGAGGAATTGCTAGTCAGGTCCTATTTGATGCAGATGGTAGGAATAAGTACAAATAAGCGATGGATTCCAATAGTATTAACCTCTACGCTATTTGGGTTACTTCATTTAGCAAATCCGGAAATGGATCATTATGGTGCCTTAACCATATTACCTATGTATATAGGTTCCGGTATCCTATTTGCCATCTGTACAATAATGGACAATCGTTTAGAATTGGCACTGGGTATGCACGCTGCAAACAATATTTTCATTTCACTATTAGTCACCAATCAAAACTCTGTTTTTCAAACTTACGCGGTTTTTGAAGCTCCTCAGGATGATATCTTCTTAAACTATATCTCTTGGACCATTGGATCTTGCCTATTCCTATACCTCGCTCACAAAAAATATAAATGGAAAAACTGGAACTACCTTATTGGTACAAAACCGGACCAATAGAATTGTCAGCTCAGTGACTTTCTGTCTGCCAAGTCTTTCGTAATTTTACACCGATATATCATAAGACACTAGCAAAATGAAGATTGATACAAAAGACCGAAATGAATTACAGTTCAATGACTATATTTCAGAAATAGAACAAACAGTCACCAGTGTACTTTCCGAAGAAAATACGGCAACACCTCCATTATTTGAATACACTAAGCTAAATTTAAGCAGAAGCAAAAAATGGATGAAAATCTTTAAGCCAAATGAAGCAATGATACAAAGTGTTCAATCCATGAGGAGAAAGGAAAATTGGATTGTTTTAACGGAGTCATGGTGTGGGGATGCAGCACAAAATTTACCTCAACTCTATAAGATCAGTGAACTTACTGATAAGATATCCCTTTCCTTATTGAAACGTGACGAAAATTTAGACTTAATGGATCAATTTCTCACAAACGGCGGACGTAGCATTCCGAAACTTATCCGAGTGGATGCAGAAACGAATGAAGTAATCGGAACTTGGGGTCCAAGACCTACTCCGGTACAAGAAAAGGTGATGGAATTGAAAAATGAAGGAAAGTCTTATGCGGAAGAAATACACAAATGGTACGCAAAGGACAAAGGATCCTTACTACAAAAGGAACTATCCGAACTTATCCAACCCTAATAAAAAAGACACCATATGGTGTCTTTTTCATTTCTCTATTTTACACTTCCACGAAGAAGCAATTCTACCCCTGGACGTAATTCCAACTCTGTTCTAAAATTATTCCTAAGTAAAATATACCTTTGTTTAATGCCAAATTTCTGAGAAATCGAAAATAAACTATCTCCCTCTTTGACTATATACGTTTTCGCTTTTGCCTTTTTTCGTTTAGGTTGTATAAAGACTTTCTCACCTGCCTCAAAAACATAGTCGGACTCAATTTCATTATACCTCAAGACTTCCCACTCCCAAATATGAATTCTACTGGCCAATTCCATGGCCCTCTCCCCTTCTTTGGCAGTTACATATTTGATATTGTTACGATGACTGAAGACCTCAAAACTTTTAGGGGACCTAACAACCGTTGGCTCCGCCTTAACAATTTCTTCAGTAGAAACAATTCTATCCTTCTTAGGCAATTTATTTTGCTTCCAGGTATCGTATTGATCCAATTCATATCGTTCGATAAGATCTATCAACCTATCCGAATAATCTTTAGCTGTAGCATAACCGGCTTTTTTCAGTCCTTTAGCCCAGCCCTTATAATTCTTCTTATTCAATTCGAATAAAAAGGCATAACGATCTCTGGAAGTTAGAAATTCAGAATGATCGTGATAAGAACTTTTTGCATTCTCATATACCCTAAAGCATTCATCCTTTTCATCATCATCATAAAACATGACCTTTCCTACCCAATTTAGGTGACATTTGATCCCAAAATGATTATTCCCTTCTATAGCCAAACGACTCTTCCCAAAAGAAGATTCTAAAATCCCTTGAGCTAGTGTAATGCTGGCAGGAATCCCCACACGATGCATCTCTGATACTGCTATATATTTATAGTCTTCAACGTAATCAATATTACTCTTTGGACCTTGAGCAATTGCCAATATTGGCAAAGCACATAAAAAAGAAAAGATAGAATTTCGAATACTCCCCATATTATATAATTTACAATGGCAATCTATAAATATCTTCTGCTTTTCACAAATAATTGGACATATTGATAGGCCTAATACATGTGTTCCATAAGGAATTTCCAAAAAGGCTAAATCTATTGATATCCTGTTGAATATTTTGCAATAATCACGTGCAAATCATAATTTTAAGTGCTAAATTTATATAAATCCATATCGATATTTTATAATTACTCAACAGCTTTGAACAAATTTAAAATCTTTGGTTTAATACTTTGCATTTTAATATTCTCCTATACATCAATTGCTCAAACCGTAGGTGTAGTTTTGAGTGGTGGTGGAGCAAGGGGGGCTGCACATATTGGTTTTTTAAGGGCTTTAGAAGAAAACAACATCCCTATAGATTATATCACAGGAACCTCTATGGGAGCCGTTATAGGCGGACTATATGCAGCTGGGTATTCTGTTGATGAAATTGAAGACATTTTAACACTAAAATCTTTTACTTCCATTGTCGCAGGAGAATTACCATCTGAAGACCTCACCGTTTATAATTTAGAAGAACAAGACCCTACGCTATTTTCAATCTTATTAAAAATTGATTCGAATTACACTACAAATGTTAAAATTGGAGTCAACAAAGATTTGTTGATCAATTATATCCTTATGGAGAAGTTGGCCCCAGCCTCCATAGCTACCAACTGTGATTTCGATAATTTGTACATTCCATTTCGAGCAACAGCATCCGAGGTATTAACAGAGCAATCCGTAGTTATTAGAGAAGGTAAATTAGATCATGCTGTACGTGCATCTATGGCTGTTCCATTAGTATATAGACCCATTAAAATAAACGGTCAATATTTATTTGATGGTGGACTATACAACAACTTTCCAGCCGATGTAATGATCAATGAATTCAATCCTGATATAATCATTGGTTCCAATGTTACCAATACCATTTTAGACAAGTATCCTAAGAAAGATGAACACCTTACTTCTACAAATGACATCTTTCTATTTATCAAAAAAGTAGACCCTAATATTTTAAGAAAGCAAGACATCTATATTCAGGCAAATGTCTTGGATTATTCTTCCAATGACTTCCATTTAATTCCAGAAATTATAGATTCTGGATATGTCTCGACAATGAATCAAATGGATAGCATTACGAAGAAAATCACCAACCGAACATACAGCAAGGATAGATTTGTAAATAGGTATAAATTCAAACAGAAAATCAAACCACTCATTGTATCAGACATCAAGGTGATTGGCATGAATCATAAACAAAATCAATATATCAATAAGTTAATTCGAAAAAGTAAAGGAGGGCTTAATAACCTTCAATTGAATCAGGCATACTTAAAGCTAGCAGGAGAAAGATATTTTAAAAACATATACCCTGAATTGACCTACGACAACACTACTGAAAAATACACCTTAAATCTTCAAGCCAGCCCCAACAATAACATTTTGGTAAATCTAGGTGGCTTTCTTACCAGCAGAAGTATTAATACCACCTTTGTGTCTATGGAATACAACCACCTCAATAGATACCTATCTAAATATTATGTTAATTTCTATGCCGGAAATTTTTACAATTCGGCAAAAGCTAAAATAAAGTTAAACATCCCTAATAAGATTCAACATGCACTAATAGGAGAATATGGTTATAATAAATTTGACTATTTAAATAGCAGGGAAATAAATTTCGATCATGATAGAACCATTAACCTAATCAGTCGAGACCATCATATTCAAGCTAAAGGACTCATCCCCTTGGCTAAAAATAGCCGTATGGAACTTAGTCAAACCTTCTTTCATACCAGAACGAAATTTTCTCACGATAATAATTTCAATTCCGAATTGACTCCCGACATAGTGGATAGTGAAGGAAGTAAAAGCACGATATCCTTAGTTGAAAATACACTCAACAAAAAAATGTATCCTAACCAAGGGAGAAGGTTTCAGCTATCTTCGAGTATTGTAGGGGCAAAATACTATTTCAATCCCGGATCAGGAATTTCCTTTTTACAAGGTGGAAATCAAAAACAATGGTGGACAGAACTATATGGTTCTTATGAAGAATACCGTAAATTCAATACGAAGATAGACTACGGAGTCAAGATTCAGGCATTATATTCCAACCAACATGTACTACAAGATTACTATTCAACATTAGTAAATGCTCCAGCTTATCACCCTTTAAGTGATTCCAAAAGTTTCTTCATTAGTAATTTGAGATCTTACAAATATATAAGTGGTGGAATTGCAGGGATTTACAATATTAGCAATACCTTTTCCGCAAGACTTGAGGCCTACTATTTTAAGCCATTTGCCATTATCACCCCAAAAGAAGACGGTGGAGTGGTCATTAATGATGATATCTTCAAATCAAAATTTGGCCATCATACCCTATCAGCAAATATTATTTATGAAAGTTTGATTGGCCCCCTCAGTCTTTCTGTAAACTTCTATGATGCTGAGGAAACATCTTTCGGAGTATTTTTACACTTTGGATACCTCATTTTCAATAAGAGACCAAATGAATATTAATCTTTTTTAGATTTAGATTTTTTCTTCAGATTATAACTCAAGCCAATCACTATTGCACGTTCAATTTCAACATGTTTTTTATTAAGACCTTCATCTATGATATAAGCCAAAGAACCACCGACACCCTTTTTGAATTTTTTATTCAAACCAATAAAGAATCGTTCTCCATTCCATTTATCCTTTTGACCGAACTTAAAGAAATACTCAAAACCACTGTAAAAGTAGAATTTCTTCATCAACTTCCAGGAAAACTTAAACTTTGCCCTATAAATCGAATAGTGATCTTCATTGGCTGCAAGAAAGATATGTTGCAACCTATTCCTATACTGTACTTTTAAAGGCCATTTTTTCTTTGACCACTTAAGAATTAGATCTGCATTCAATCTCAATTTATCATCGTCCTCATACACATCTGCGAATCTTGCCCCAGCTTTAAGATTCACATACTTATTTAACTTATACCCGGAACCTATTTCAATTAACTTATTCAATGGATCCTCAAAACCTATACTCCTGTATTCAGTACGTATTGAATAATCAACTTTTTTATTCAACTGGTGATTGAATTCAATTCCTGACCAAAATTGATCCTTTTCATATTGAGCAAATCCAGTAAAGGGTAAACAAAACAATAGAACAATTAATACGTTCTTTATCATAATTAAAATCTTGGGAAGCCGAATGAATTAGGAGGTCTTCCTTTTCTTCAAAAAATACACACAATTATCTCCAAATATCTGTTTTTTACTTTGAATAATAAAGGATCTACTTAAACCATTTTCAAAGGATGAAATAGACAAGGACGGACTAATTGTATTGAATAATAGTGTCCCTGATGTACTCAATATCCGACTTAAATTCTCTAAAAATTGCTCATCATAACAAAAATCCGGAATAGCATGATCCACAAATAGGTCTACAAATACTAGATCAAATTGTTCAGAATCCTTCTTTACATATTCCAAAGCATCCTGTTGAATTACCCGAAGGTCAGTATAACCTTTTGAAAAATAGCTATGATACATCTCTAGGATCATGGCATCTTTTTCTACTCCAACCATGGGTGCTTTCACCTTCAATTCTGAACGAAGAATGCTGGCAATACTCCCAACGCCAAATCCCAACACCAATATCCTCGAATTAGCCTTTTCCTTAAAGTCAAAATCCTTGAGTGCGCGTTGAAACACTTTGTGTAGCTGACCAAAGGAATAATTTGTCTTATCGGAATATAATTTAAGCGTACCGCGATGAAGGTAAACACTCAATTCGTGATCAAGTTCTCCTTGTACTCTTTCAATCAAAACTGGAAAGAGGTAACTTAAAAATTTTTGAAATGCATTCAATTTCTTAGTTTTGGATTAAAATTTAAACCATGCCTATTCCTTTTCCAAGGTTAAACCTTCCTTTGGTAAAACTACAAATCAAAAAAAAATTAGACAAACTATATGTGTTCGATATAACTAGGAAAAAAGAATTATTAATTACACCTGAAGAATGGGTTCGACAACACATTATTCATTTCCTCAAGGAAAAATACCATTATCCATTTTCCCTGATGTCATCTGAAGGTGCTTTAAAAATAAATGCCAATCTTCAACGCTATGATTTAGTTTGTTACGGTAATAACGGTAAGCCTTTATTGCTGGTTGAGTGTAAAGCGCCTGAAGTAAAACTAACCCAGGCTGTTTTTGATCAAGCAGCCAGATACAATTACCAATTAAAGGTTCCTTATATACTTATCACCAACGGAATGGAACATTATTGCTGCAAGGTTGACCTCAACAATAAGACATTCATCTTTTTAGATAGCATCCCCGACTATACCACACTTTGCCCTTAAACCTATCTGGGCTCGAAATATGGCGCTGACACCCCATCTCTTTCTAGAACGGCTAATGTTCCTGCTACGATTCCATAACATGGAGCAAATATCCACCCTATAAAAGGAATCAAAAACATAAGGTAAAACATAAGACCAATTGTTGTACTCAAGTATTTATTCTCCTTCACATACTGATTACTGGCTCGCATAGTCATCTGCTTTCTCTCATTGGAGTAATCAATCATAGAATAACCATAGAAATAACATTCTATCAAAATTATTATAATGGGAGAAATGATTCCTATCAGCGGTATTAATCCGAACAAGACGAATACTGCGATCAAGGACAGTTCCAAAAACAAATTTCTAACGGCAATTAGAACCCCTCGCCAAACATCGGAAATAAACACTTTCCACTTAAAAGGAAAGTCTCTTCCTGTGTACAAACTATCTACCTTCTCTGACAACAAAGCCAATACTGGTGCCATTATTATCAATACCAAGTTTTTATAAACAATAAAGTAAACCAGAATAATAATCAGATTCAATAATAGCCTAATCAAATATTCGCTCAATTTAAACCACCAGGCCTCATTACCACTCAGGATAGCATCAATATATACTTGAAGACTGCTATCCAAATTCACAGCAATAGACACCAATAAGGCAATTAATAAAATATTGATCACTCCAGGTACTAGCAAATAAGGCCATAACCTTTGTTTCCAAATAAAGCGATGTGCTCTGAAATAACTTTTAAAACCCAACGATATCTGATTGAACATATGCAATAGTTTAATTCTAAATGTAATTATTTTTATGGAAATGAGCATTATACCAAATTTTATTCCTCCTTTGGACTCCTTTCCATTCCTAAAATGACTCAGCTTCCCTACAAATAAGAAATTTGACTCTTTAGAAAGTGTAATTTTATGCTAAAAACCTTAATTTTGCAATTCTTTAAAAAAGACACTACAAGATGGAATTGAATAGCTTAACTGCCATTTCTCCGATTGACGGGAGATACCGTAAAACATGTGCTTCTCTAGGAGCTTACTTTTCAGAGAGCGCATTGATCAAATATAGAGTTCGTGTTGAAATTGAATACTTCATTTCATTATGTGAACTTCCGTTGGGAAGGTTAGATAAATTTGACCATACTCAATTCCCTGTCTTGAGAAAAATCTATACGGATTTTACTGAAGAAGATGCAACCAGCATTAAAGACATCGAAAAGGTTACCAATCATGATGTAAAAGCTGTTGAATACTTCATCAAGGAGAAATTTGATACGTTAGGTCTTTCAGAATTCAAAGAATTCATTCATTTTGGATTAACTTCTCAAGATATCAACAATACGGCAACACCGTTGATGATCAAAGAATCGGTTGAAGGTGTATATTTACCAGCCCTAACTGATATTCTTGATAGACTAAAAACTCTTTCAGAAGATTGGAAAGACATTCCAATGTTGGCAAGAACACATGGTCAACCAGCATCTCCAACTAGACTAGGTAAGGAAATCGCAGTATTTATCAACCGTATTGAAAAACAATTGGAACAGTTAAAAGCAATTCCATATTCTGCAAAATTTGGTGGAGCAACTGGAAATTTCAATGCTCACTTTATTGCATACCCAGAAAAAAATTGGTTAGATTTTGCTAAAAATTTCGTGAATGGATCATTGAAGTTGGATCACTCTTTCCCAACAACACAAATTGAGCATTACGATAATCTAGCTTCCCTTTTTGACGCCTTTAAACGTATCAATAATATATTGCTTGATTTGAATAGAGATATGTGGACGTATATTTCTATGGAATATTTCAAACAAAAGATAAAAGCTGGAGAGATTGGTTCAAGTGCCATGCCGCATAAAGTAAACCCAATCGATTTTGAAAACTCAGAAGGTAATATTGGTATTGCTAATGCTATTTTTGAACACCTGGCAGCAAAATTACCGGTATCTAGACTTCAAAGAGATCTTACTGACTCAACAGTTTTGAGAAATGTTGGGGTACCTTTAGGGCATACTATTCTTGCCTTTAGTTCTCTACAAAAAGGATTAAATAAAATCCTTATCAACGAAGCAGCAATCGATGCTGATTTAGAAGCAAACTGGGCAGTAGTTGCTGAAGCCATTCAAACGGTTTTAAGAAGAGAAAACTACCCTAGTCCGTACGAGGCACTTAAGAGCTTGACACGAACAAATGAAAAGATTACAAAAGAAAGCATCTCTACTTTCATTGACACATTGGATGTTTCTGATGAGCTTAAAGCGAGCTTAAAACAAATTAGCCCTCAGAACTTCACAGGGATATAATTTGTTACAAAATAAAAAAAGCCGATTCCGGATATCCGGAATCGGCTTTTTTTATTTTATATAGTATTATCTAATTCTATCTACTGATCGAATCAAATCATCATCTTTCTTAATTCCCTTTTTGGCTAAAATACTGCAAATAAAAGGTAGTATAAGAAAAAACGGAGCAACACCTATTGTACTTCCTGGTTCATAATTAAAATACTGGTAGCCAATATATGCACCTGAGATTACGGTTAATCCTAAAATGAGACTACACATCTTCATTTGTAGCGTTCTATTCTTAAAGAGTAAAATAGCGACAAACGAAACTGCAGCAACAGCCAGTATCAAGCTAAACAACACTAGATCAGCCGAAGCGAAATAATCAAAATCCTGTGAAGTCCACATTGGAAATAAAAATGCACTTAATAATGCTCCCACACCTGCTAAGGTTAAATAAATAGACTGAATTCGCTGTAACATATTCTCTTTTTTTGCCAAAAATACATAAAGAAAACTGAGAAATCGAAACCCCTTTGAAAAAATATTTGTATACTTGCATAGTTCCCATTACGAAACACACTACTATTTAAGGGAACAATCCAAATACACGATTTTTCTATCACACAAATGATAATCACGACATACTATGTACGATATTCTAGAGCTTAAGGCCATGTTATTGCCAGAGTTGCAAAACATTGCAAAGTCCATGGATGTAGCTAAATATAGACAATACAAAAAACTAGATTTAATATATCAAATTCTGGATAAGCAAGCCACAGATCCAAAATTGGCTAAGAAAGCACAAAAATTGGAGCCTACTCCAAAACCAGAAGTAAAGGCTGAACGAAAAAAGCCTGAGGTAAAAAAGGAAAAAGCTACACCTCCTAAGGCTGAATCAGCAATCAAAAAACCAGTAAAACGAGAACATACTCCAAAGGCAAAACCTGCATCACCTAAGGCTAATCCTGAATTAATTAGTCAAATGGAAAAAAACACACGTGGAGCTGAAGCTGGAGAGGCACCTCAAAAAAGTGCTCAACCAGAAGGAAGAACAAGAGCTAGTCAAACCCGAAACAAACCAGTTCGAAAAGAACGCACGGAGGAGAGGGTTCCTAGAACAAGAAATCAGGACGAAAGAACGCCTTCCAGATATACTGCTGATTCTACTACAGATGCAGATGCACCTAGTAGAAAACCAGTCTCTGATAAGCCTACTCAAAGAAGGCCGATCCAAAGACCTGAAGGACAGCAGAGAACCACTTCTGAAGAAAGACCAGAAAGAAGACAATCTCAGTTAACTACTCCAAGAGAGCGTACTGGCGACAGGCAAAGCAATAGACCTGCAAGACCTACGGATAGACCTACGGATAGAACTGCGGATAGATCTACGGACAGACCTACGGATAGAACTGCTGATAGATCTACGGATAGACCTACGGATAGAACTGCTGATAGACCTACGGATAGAACTGCTGATAGATCTACGGATAGACCTACTGATAGACCTACTGATAGAACTGCGGATAGAACTCCTGACACTAGAAGACAGGCTCCAACAAACCAGCCTGAAAAGAAACGTAACTTAAACCCTAAGAACTACGAGTTCGAAGGAATCGTAAGTTGTCAAGGTGTTCTTGAAATCATGCAGGATGGATACGGTTTTTTAAGATCTTCGGACTATAATTACCTTACATCACCAGATGATATTTATGTATCTCAATCTCAGATAAAACTATTTGGTTTAAAAACTGGAGATACTATCTTAGGACAAATTCGCCCACCAAAAGAAGGAGAAAAATATTTCCCATTGGTAAAGGTGGAGAAGATCAATGGTAAGGACCCTAATGTTGTAAGAGATCGAGTATCTTTTGAACACCAAACACCATTATTCCCAGAAGAGAAATTTGACATTGTTTCTAAAAATGCCACTACGGCTACCAGAATCATTGATTTATTTTCTCCAATTGGAAAAGGTCAAAGGGGACTAATTGTAGCACAACCAAAGACAGGTAAAACGGTACTTTTAAAAGAAGTAGCCAATGCCATCGCTGCCAATCACCCGGAAGCTTACCTTATCGTTCTTTTGATAGATGAACGCCCTGAGGAGGTTACCGATATGGCTAGAACTGTTAACGCAGAGGTTGTAGCATCTACTTTTGATGAACCTGCTGAAAAACACGTAAAGGTTGCCAATATCGTATTGGAGAAAGCAAAGAGAATGGTAGAATGTGGACATGATGTTGTCATTTTACTAGATTCTATTACTAGACTAGCTCGTGCCTATAACACGGTTTCACCGGCATCTGGAAAAATCCTATCTGGGGGTATTGATGCTAACGCACTTCACAAACCTAAACGTTTCTTTGGTGCAGCAAGAAATATTGAGAATGGTGGATCACTAACCATTATTGCTACTGCTCTTATCGAAACAGGATCCAAAATGGATGAGGTAATTTTCGAGGAGTTTAAAGGTACTGGTAATATGGAAATGCTATTGGATAGAAAAATTTCTAACCGTCGTATTTACCCAGCTATTGATATTACTAATTCAGGAACAAGACGTGAAGACATTCTCCTGGGAGATATGCTTACTAAACGTATGTGGATCCTTAGAAAACATATGGCTGACATGAAGCCAATTGAGGCAATGGAATTCCTTAAAACGCAGATTGAAAGAACGCGTAATAATGATGAATTCATCGCATCTATGAATGGCTAATTTGTTACACCCAACAATAAAAAAAAGACTTGAGAGTAATCTCAAGTCTTTTTTTTTATCTGTATTTTCCACAGAATGCGGAGTTCTATATTATATCTTATCCAAACACTTTTCAATGGTTGAATAGATCTTTTCCATTTGTTCTACTGTCGTAACAAAGGGTGCCAGTATATAAATGGTATTTCCCAAGGGTCTTAAAAATACACCTTCATTCATGAAGAAATTAAACATAAAGTCTCTTTTGGAACCATAGCGATCCATTTCAATATTTAAATCCAATGCAAAGATGACCCCTAAACTTCGTGTAGAAGCAACCTTAGGATGTCGTGCAATTTTGTCTTCAAATACCTTATGCGACCTTTCAATACCCCTGATAGCTTCTTGAATTTCTTCCGACTTCAACAACTCCACACTAGCAAGTGCAGCAGTACAAGTCAAAGGATTCGCAGAATAGGTATGACCATGGAAAAATCCTTTACTCAATTCTTCCGAATAGAATGCATCATATACTTCTTTAGTACATGTAGTTAATGCCATTGGAGCAATTCCTCCAGTCAAAGATTTAGAAAGGCACATAATATCTGGAGAAATACTCAACCAATCTGAAGCAAAATTCCTACCCGTTTTACCAAAACCAGTCATCACCTCATCCGCTATTGCTAACACATTGGCATCTTTAGCTATTTCAAGTAATTCATTTAACAGTTCTGGTGAATACATTTTCATTGCTGCCGCTCCCTGAACCAATGGTTCGTAGATAAAGGCTGCCACTTCCCCAGAATTAATCAATGCCCGAAAAGTCTGTTTTGCATCTTGAAAATTCTGCTCATCCGGAACTGGAATTCGGTCAATTGTCAATAGAAAATCCTCGAATGGTCCATTGTAAACAGACAATCCAGAAACCGACATTGCACCAAAGGTATCCCCATGGAATGCATTTTCTAAGGCTATAATTTTTGATCGTTTCTCTCCCCTATTAAAATGGTACTGAAGCGCCATCTTTAATGCTATATCAACAGAAGTAGATCCGTTATCTGAAAAGAATATTTTTTGCTGATTTTTAGGCAATATTTCCATCAAAGATTCGGATAGTTCAATCGCAGGATTATGTGTAAACCCACTAAAAATAACATGATCCAGACTATCAAGTTGCTCCTTTATCTTATCTGTAATATGCGGATTACAATGACCGTACATACAGGTGTACCAGGAAGCGATTCCATCTATATATTCTTTCCCATTTTCATCGAACAGCAAAGATCCTTTAGCCTTGGTTATTGCCAAATGTTCTGGATGAAGCTTATGCTGAGTTAGCGGGTGCCAAAGATGTTTTTGGTCTCTTTGTGAAAGTGTTTCCATGGGTCCTTATCCTAGAATTTTTATTCAAGCAAAAATAACATTTTCAGCATCCTAGGCTTTAGGTTTTCTGGCTTTTTATAACCTATCCCCAAAAATGGGGATATAACATCTATCCAATTATGGGATTTTAAATAGATATTTTACGCATAAATTTGAAATTATAACTAATACCGTTAATTTTATTCATGATCTAATCCCTATTTTCAAGCGAAATTATGCTCAAGTGATTTTATCTACATAAATTGTACTTTCAAAATAAGCAATCAAGCCATATGAATCGGTTGGTCATTTTTATTATTGTTTCATTTTTAGTATTTCCATTTAAGCTACAAGCTCAAGCACAATCTGGAATAGTGAAGGAGATTCTTCTTTCGGCAAAAGAAAATAACCGTAAAGACGATCAACTTATGTATCAGCTTGCCGATAGTGCTGAAAAAATCCTTTTAGATCAGCATTTATTCACGGATCAATTATTTGAAGCCAGTTACCTAAAATCTAGAGTTCTGGTTCGTCAAGGAAAAGATATAGAAGCGATATCTTACCTAGAGGATCGATTAAACACTAAAAAAGAAATAACAGAGCATGTCGCCCAAAATCATCTAATATTAGGAATTGCCTATCGACATATCAGTGATCAGGAAAAGACCATATTACACTATGGTAAAGCTATCCAGTATTTTGATTCGCTTCAATTGTGTGATTCATATGTTAAGGCGAAGAATAACTTAGGTAATTATTACAATGCTACTTCTAGATATGAACTCGCATTAGACAATTATAAAACAGCTCTAAATAAACTTGAGGATTGTAAGGATAATTATCCAATGGCCATATTGGAAAGAAATATTGCTGGTGTTTATTTTAATTATTTCAAGGACTTGGATAGAGGGGAAATCTATTTCAAAAATGCATTGAATTCCTTCGCCAAACTAGACACAACGGATCCTAAGGTATTGAAATCCCTGATTGGCGCCAGAATTTCTCTTGGCTTACTACTTACTGAAAAGAAATCCTATCCTATAGCTTTATCCATTTTTAAAACAGCCTTGCAAACTGCAAAATCAAATGGTCTTTTAATTAGAGAAATTGAATCTCAATCAGGACTAGCAAAAATATATGGGATACAAGGATACATTGATTCCGCAATCAATAATTACCAAGAAGCAATCAGATTAGCTGAGAAAAAATCGTACAATTATCTTCTAGGAAATCTATATACAGGAATTGCTCAGGTATATCTGGAAAAAAATCAACTAAATGAAGCTTTATCTTTCTTGAAAAAGGCACTCATTATTTGCGACCAAAATAACTATTTACAAGAAAAATCTGAAGCACTATTATTGCTATCAAAAGTATATAAAGAAAAAGGCCATACGGAAGAGGCGTATCTAACCTTAGCGGAATATAGCTTGTTAAAGGATCAAATCTTCAACAAAGACAACAACCGAAAAATTAAAGCAAAAAAATCCGATATTGAATTAATCAAAAAAGATCAAGAAATTAAAATTCTGCGTCTTGAACAGGAAAATAAAGAAGCCTTAAATAATGTAATGGCTAGTGAACTACGATCCAAAAACATATTGGTAGTGGCACTATTATGTGTACTAATATTGGCCTTATTCATAGCTATTTCTGTAGTAAAAAATAGACATAAAAAAGTACAAATTTCTGCTTTAGAATTAGAACAACAAAAAGCCCAATTAGAACACAATATATTGATGAATCAAAAATTGGAAGAAATCAAACTCTTTAAAACTGCGATAGCTTCAAAAAAAGAAGAACAAGATCGCATATCCAAAGATCTACATGACAATATTGGAGCAACCCTTGCAGCCATAAAGTTATCCCTCAACAATGGTCAAACAGATACAGAAGAAATACTTCCATTTTTAGACAATGTCTATAATCATGTCCGCGACCTATCTCATCACTTGGCAAGTATATCAAAAGAGCAGGTGGATTTTGAAGATATTATAAAAGGCTATATTGAAAAAATGGCCAAGATTTCAAATATAGAAATGCACTTTGAAGTTATACCAAGTCAATCTTTACTGAATTTAAACGAGCAATATCAGGCCGAATTATTCAGCATAGTACGAGAAGGATTAAACAATGCCATTAAGCACTCTGAAACCAATGAATTGGAAGTTGTGATCACTAGAGACGATGAGGCTATCAATCTATACATTGAAGATCATGGTAAAGGATTTGAGATCCAGCAACATGTCAATGGGATTGGTTTAAGTAATATTGAAGCACGCGTACAGGCACTTGGAGGTTCCTTTGAAATAGATACACATCCTAAACGAGGTGTAATATTAAATATAAGTATTCCCTATGATACCGAATGAAATAAAAACATTACTGGTAGAAGATCATCCGCTCTTTCTAAATGCTTTATCCCAATTAATTTCAGGAATAGGCAATGTTAAAGTTGTGGGTGCAAAACTAAGTGCTAATGAAGCCCTTTCCTTTTTAAAGGATAATAAGGTGGACTTAGTAATTACAGATATCGACATGCCGGAGATGGATGGTGTAGCGCTAAGCGCCATCATCAGAAAAGAATATCCCTGGATAAATATCTTGGTAGTATCTATGTTGAATAAAAACATTACTACAAGTCAGCTTTTGGACTTAGGTATCTCGGGATACTTGTTAAAAAATGCCAACAAAAACGAATTTGTAACAGCCATTAATACGATTACTAAGGGAAATTCTTATTTCAGTGCTGAAATAAAAGAAACCCTATTTGAAAAAAGGAATAGTCCAAGCATAAGACTAACCAATAGAGAAAAGGAGATATTGGAATTAATTTCCAAGGAATTGACTATGCAAGAAATTGCAGAGGTACTATTCATTTCTCCCAGCACGGTAGTTACCCATCGTAAACGACTACTTCAGAAGTTTGAAGTACGAAATACCGCCGGACTAATTCATAAGGCCATGAAGCATCAATTCTTAAAATAGTCTAAGACATGAAAAAAATTATATCCCATCTATTTATTATACTAGGGTTGCTGCAATCCAACGCACAAAACACCCCTGACTCATTATTTCAAGGGGAATGGATAAACCCCGTCAACAATGTCCCATTTATTACACAAGTTGGTGTTTTCAACCAAATGGATTCTAATATTCTTGGTGATACCGTAATTTGGATTTTTAATGGCGACCTTGTGTATTCTTACGATACTGTGCCATTTTTACAATACTATTTAAATCCGATTACTGTACAAAATTATGCAGCAGTATTTGGTCCAACAGCACAGATAACAGGCAATATGGACATTGAACTATTTACAGACCTGTTGGATTTAAGCCCTATTAATACGCAATTGATCCTAGATCAGTCTGAGTGGGAACCAAGTTCCTGGGACACCACATTATTCCCATGGATAACGAATAGAACCATTCTCTCAACATCCCTATCTATGGGAGTTCAAGTTGCCTGGGACTGGGGATTACACGATACAGAAGCATTACAAACCATTTTATCTCCAACAGTACCTGTAATTCAGGGGGAGGATATGGACTATGCGATCCTAACTGATAACTTTGCACTGGACCATCTGGATTCTGTTAATACCCAAGAAAAAATTGAAATTGCCAATGAATTCGGTATCTATGTATATTCTGTGGAAGAGTTTCAAGAGGTGTATGATGCCTTTATCCTATCCTTATTTGAAACTGAAGATTTCTATCCTCTGGAATTTGACTTTAACATCTTCCATCAATGGTTAGGAGATTACCTGACTGCAGAGAGTATTTTGAGACTCCAATTATTATCCTTGAATGAGCTTTCACCCAGCACTTTTCAAATTATTAAAGAGGATGATCTCTCCTATTCTTTCAACTACCAATATCCTGTTTATGGATATGATATATTCGATGCACAAGGTAAACTATTAGGATCCTTTAAAACAGAATCGGATCAAATCCTAAAGATACCGCCATCTGTTTCTCACATCCTATTCATTCGCTTCCAAACTGAAAAAGGAATTATCGTTAAAAAAATACACAACTAATCTAATTTTAAAATGCCCTAAGTCAAGAGACTTAGGGCATTTTTATTATTGGCACAAACTATTTAATCAATTATCTACCGGTATAAATTCTACAATGCAATCCTTTTCTGATTCTAATACTACCTGTGGTTTAACCTTTAATTTATAATCTTCATAGATATTCTTCACCACTATATCCACCACGCTTTTATACGCTAATTTGGTTATATACATGCCATTACCATTGATGAAAAATTCAAAGGAATCAAAATTCCCTTTATTAAAAGGTACTTGACTTAGCCAACCACCAAAATACATCTGCTGGCTATAAAAGTCCTCTGAAATATTGAAAGGATTAACATATTCAATCTTCAAACTTGTGCCATAAGGACTTAATTTTTTAGGACTACTGCTTAAATAGGCATCCACAAGCTTATACTGATTGGCATATTCTTCTGTAATTGTCTTCCCGTTATATCGTATGATTGTTCTAAAATTCAACAATATAATTAGGGATAAAAAGGCTAAACCAACTATCCTTAGTTTTTTGGGATTCAATTCTAGTTCAGAAATTAGTAATGGTATAAGTAAACTATAGGTAGCTACCGCTATTACAAACACCCTATTTTTCACAGTTTGCTCAAGTGCCACAAAACTCAATCCAAAAAGTAGAATCCCATACATCAGTAGGGGTATAAAATTCTTGAAGGATGATTTCTTCCGAATAAAGCTTACACTAATCAGTAATAAGATAAACAACCAAACCAAATAATAGGGTTTTAGTAAATTTCTAATATTTACAAATTTGGATAATATCGTAACATCCTTTAACTGAGATCTGATCGCTGTAATAACCTCTAGACTCATTCTGTTACCATCAGGAAATGAAGTCAGCAATAAATTATAATCATCCACATGTACTCCTAAAGGTAAAGATTCACGAATTTGTAAAGCATTCGGATTGTCGTTAATCTGCCCCCTGACTTCATTATATTTCTTATAATTATTCCAATCCGTATGGTCACTATATACCTTATAATCGATGAACTTAGCTAAGGAAATTAATAAAAGGGCAAACGTTAAATACCTAAGCCTTACAGAAAAGAAAACATCTTTTAATCTATCCACATCAAGTAACAACAAGGGACCAGAAATCATAATAACCAAAAGACCAGCCTTAAAACGAATCAAGGAAGCTATTAATAATAAGAGCATTCCAAAGAACATTTTGGAAGGTCTTTTATCAAATAAAAGGCAAATCCCGGCTATACCAACAAAACCAGCGGTATAGGTAAATTGTAATTGGATCGTTATGGCAATAAAAATAGAATAAAGTAAAACCAGAAATATTGTCTTTATCGCGCGTGTATTCCCAGATTTAACGATAAAATTGGCTATTACCGATGTAGCAACAATACTTAAGCCAATATGCACAATGGAGTACCATTCAAAGTTAGGAAGCAGGTTGTATAACCCATTTAAAAATGCTCCATAAATAACATTGATAAATATAAGATGGAAATCTGTCTCTCCTGAATATTCTCCGGATGAGATTAAAGCCATTAAAATATCATCATTTTCCTCGAAGCCAATATTGAGTCCTAAATAAATCAGAACAAATAGAAACGTTGTAAATATAATGGACCAATACCCTATATATTTTTTAGAGAAATATTTCATTTTACACCATATTTAAACAACATTTGCACTAAATCCATCTTCTAAATATACAAGATTCCAAACTTAAATCAGAATCCAAAGCTTGATTTATAACGATTTGACTTAGGGCAAAATCTTTTGTTATAGATTTGAAATATTCATTTTAAGATCAAATATCATCTATTCTTTACTCACTAATAATTATTCTCTTTAGCTATATAATTTTGCATAAAAAAAAAGCCCTAAGTCAATTGACTCAGGGCTTTTTTATAGTATAAACTAATATGGATTATTTATTATCCGCTTTAATTTTATTCAAAGCAGAACCTTGTCTAAACCATTCTATTTGACTCTCATTGTAAGTATGATTTAATAGAACATTTTCTATAGAACCATCTTCATGATTGATTTCTAGCATCAATTGTTTTCCTGGAGCGAAATCTTTCAAATCTGTAAAGTTGAAAGTATCGTTTTCCTGGATTTTATCGTAATCTGATTCAATTGCAAATGTAAGCCCCAACATACCTTGTTTCTTAAGGTTTGTTTCATGGATACGCGCAAATGACTTAACGATTACAGCACGAACTCCTAGGTGTCTTGGCTCCATTGCCGCATGCTCACGAGAAGACCCTTCACCATAGTTGTGATCACCAACAACGATAGACGGTACACCTGCAGCTTTGTATGCTCTTGCAGTTGCAGGAACAGCTCCAATTTCACCAGTCAATTGACTCTTAACCTGATTTACCTCTTGTCCAAATGCATTTACAGCACCGATCAAACAGTTTTCAGAAATATTGTCCAGGTGTCCACGGTATCTCAACCATGGTCCAGCCATAGAAATATGGTCAGTAGTACATTTCCCTAGTGCCTTGATCAACAATTTAGCACCGTTAAGGTTACCACCGTCCCATGCATTAAACGGAGACAATACTTGAAGACGTTTAGAATCAACGGAAATTGAAACATCAATTCCAGAACCGTCTGCTGCAGGAGCAACATATCCGGCATCTTCTACATCAAATCCTTGTGGAGGAAGCTCCCAACCAGTTGGTGCATCCAATTTAATTTCTTCACCTTTATCATTCACCAATGTATCTTTCATTGGGTTGAAACCAAGGTCACCAGAAATTGCTATTGCAGCAACCATTTCCGGAGAGGCTACAAAGGCATGTGTATTTGGATTACCATCTGCTCTTTTAGAGAAGTTTCTATTGAAAGAGTGGATGATTGAGTTTTTCTTTTGATCTTCTGCACCTGCTCTAGCCCATTGTCCAATACAAGGTCCACAAGCATTTGTAAATATCTTAGCATTTAGATCTTCAAAAGTTTTGATGAATCCATCACGCTCGATCGTATATCTTACCTGCTCAGAACCTGGGTTGATACCTAATTCAGCTTTAATAGCCAATCCTTTATCTACAGCTTGTTTAGCGATAGATGCAGCTCTTGAGATATCTTCGTAAGAAGAGTTTGTACATGAACCAATTAGTCCCCATTCAATATCCAATGGCCAACCATTAGCAGTAGCTTCAGCTCTCATTTCAGAAACTGGAGTAGCACGGTCTGGCGTAAATGGTCCGTTGATATGCGGCTCTAATTCATCCAAATTGATTTCGATCACTTCATCGAAGTATTTTTCAGGGTTAGCATACACTTCAGCATCACCAGTAAGATCTTCTCTTACCGCATTTGCCATGTCAGCAACCTCATCTCTACCTGTAGCTCTTAGGTAACGCTCCATAGAGTCGTCATATCCAAAAGTAGATGTAGTAGCACCTACTTCTGCACCCATATTACAGATAGTTCCTTTCCCAGTACAAGACATAGAAAGTGCACCATCTCCAAAGTATTCAACGATAGCACCCGTTCCACCTTTTACAGTAAGGATACCTGCTACCTTAAGAATAACATCTTTTGGAGCAGTCCAACCACTTAATTTACCGGTAAGTTTAACACCTATTAGTCTTGGACATTTAAGTTCCCATGGCATACCTGCCATAACATCTACAGCATCAGCTCCACCAACACCAATAGCCAACATACCAAGTCCACCTGCATTTACAGTGTGTGAATCTGTACCGATCATCATTCCTCCAGGGAATGCATAATTTTCCAATACTACTTGGTGAATAATACCAGCACCTGGCTTCCAGAAACCAATACCATATTTATTAGAAACAGATCCAAGGAAGTCAAAAACTTCATTACTTGTTTCTTTTGCATTTTTTAAATCCACTTGTGCACCAGACTTCGCTTGGATCAAGTGATCACAATGAACAGTAGTTGGTACAGCAACTTTATCCTTTCCAGCTTGCATAAACTGTAATAAAGCCATCTGCGCAGTGGCATCCTGACAAGCAATTCTATCTGGAGCAAAATCTACATAATCCTTTCCTCTTTCGAAAGCTTTTGTAGGCTCTCCATCCCATAGATGAGTGTATAAAATTTTCTCAGACAGGGTTAATGGACGACCAAGTATTTCACGGGCCTTCGCTACGTTTTTAGGTAAACGCTCATAAACCTTCTTGATCATCTCAATATCAAATGCCATACAAGTATCTTTTTTTCGTTAATTCGCCTTTCGCTACGCGAAATTACGAAATTACAAAGCCGAATAAAAGTGACGTAAAGGAAATTAAATTCGTGAAACTTATTTAGACCCTCTCTAAATAAGTTATTAGCAATCTGCATTTTAAATATAGAAAAAAGTCATTTTGTTTTTTTAACAAGGCTCTCTACCCTTTGTTTTTTATCTCGTTTTAATTCCGTTAGATTTGTAATCAGTATTATCCATTTCTAGAAAATTTCTGCATTTGAAATTAGGTGAAAATATAAGCATCGCATTCGAAAGCATTCGATCCAATAAACTTCGAAGTGGGATTACTATTGCCATTATTGCATTAGGTATTACCGCCCTCGTAAGTATCTTAACTGCTACGGATGCCTTAGTATATTCTTTGAATAGTAATTTCTCCTCTATGGGGGCTAAAACCTTTTTCATCAGCAATGTTGAGTCAGGACTACGCAGACATGGTGAAAAGAGAAAAACGTATCCAAGGATCAGCTATAAACAAGCCGCCGCTTATAAAAAGAATTTCAAATCCTTCGGAGATTGCTCTTTATCCTTTAGAGCTACGAGCAGTCTAAAGGCAAAATGGAATGATAAACAAACCTCACCAAACATTACACTTTCTGGAGTAGACGATACCTTTTTCAGCATGGAGGGGCTTGAATTTTCCATCGGTAGAGGCTTTTCAGAAAAAGAGTCCGCGCAAACCAGGAGAATTATCGTAATCGGTAATAGGATCGCCAAAAAACTGTTTAAGAAAGCTAATCTGGCGATCAATCAATCCATCAAAATTGGAGCGAATAGCTTCTTGGTAATTGGCGTTTTGAAAGACAAAGGACAAAGTGGCTCTTTTAATGTCAACAATCAATGCTTTATCTCCTTGCCGCTTGCAAGGCAATTATATTCCCTTAATTCAAAACGACTGAGCATCAAATCTAAGCCTAGTGGTCAATTCACTACCTCCCAAGCCATGGAGGAGGCAGAAATGATATTCAGGAAAATAAGAAAGTTAAATCCGGGTGTTAAAAACAACTTTGTACTGGAGAAAAGTGACCAGATGCTTCAAACCTTAACAGGTATGCTGGGCGATGTTGGAGCCTACGTATCCATCATTGGATTTATCACCTTATTGGGATCGGCTATCGCCTTAATGAATATAATGCTGGTATCTGTTACGGAAAGAACCAAAGAGATCGGCCTTAGAAAATCTGTTGGAGCCAGTGAAAAAGTCATCATGAGCCAATTCCTTACAGAAGCTTCCTTGATTTCCTTGATTGGAGGGTTCTTTGGAATGCTTATGGGGATTTCATTGGGAAATGTAGTAGCAATATTCCTGGACATCTCCTTTTATATCCCATGGATATGGATATTCGCTGCCTTCGGAATTTGTATTTTTGTAGGCGTTATATCTGGAGCATACCCGGCAAATAAGGCAGCAAAACTAGACCCCATTGATGCCCTTAGGCACAATTAATTATTCTTCAAAAATTGGATTTGAAGCAATAGTATAATCCGATAAACTTAGTAGAAAACGCTTCAATTGGCTCAACTCTTCTTCCGTTAAATTAAGGGCTTGAATAAGCTCGCTTTGATGAACATGCCCCATTCCTCCATTATTATAATGCGCTAAAACCGTATCCAAAGTGGCGAATTTCCCATTGTGCATATATGGAGCTGTCAGGCCAACATTTCGTAAAGAAGGCACTTTAAACAATGCTCTATCGGATGATTTTGCAGTCAACCTTTCTCTACCCGGATCCTCATATTCCTCGTAAAGACCATTATTCTTAAAACTATTGTCTGTGAAATTGAATCCTCCATGACAACTCGAACAATTCGTTCTTTCACTGAAAAACAGATCCATCCCAGCTAATTCGGCACTACCGAAGTTGGCCGCTTCACCATAGTTGTTATATTGGTCATAGGCTGAATTTGCACTCAATAGACTACGCTCATAACAGGCAATAGCTCGAGTGATAACAAAAGGATCCAATGCTCGACCGTATGCCGACTGACTCAAATTTTGAATGAGGCTATCGCCTTGCATACGCTCAACAACCTTTACAATATTAAAATCCATTTCGTTGGGATCCTGTATCGGTGCCAAAACTTGCATTTCCAAGGTTGGCACTCCCCCTTCTCTCATCAAATGAGGTTGGTAGGCAGCATTTACTATGGAAATTGAATTACGGTTACCTTCTACACCACCTATTCCGGGACTCACCATTAAGGAGTCTGCCATGGCCTTGGATGCCAAATGACATGATCCACAAGAAACCGTACTATCCTTCGACAATCTTTTGTCAAAAAATAGGCGCTTCCCCAGGTCTATCCTTTCTACTGTAGGCAGATTATCAGCTGGAATAGTAAATTCCGGAAATCCTTCAGGGACTGCATACAGTGCCATGTCCTTGTCATTACTTTCCTGATCACATGAAAACATGGCCAGTATGAAAGCAGCAAAAAATAGGTATCGTAGTCTATTCATCGACATAGGTAAATTGCGAAAATTAATGCCCAAGGTAAGCAAAATAGCGAAGGTACAGAAAACAAAAAAGCCGTCCCGATTGAATCGAGACGACTTTGTCCTATGTTAGGATCAAATTTTATTTTGCTGCTTCACCAGCAACTTCAAATTCGAAAGCAACAACAACAGATCTGTGAAGTCTGATATCAGCAACATATTTACCTGTTGCTTTAACCACACCACCACGAATGCTGATGAATTTCTTATCGACTTGTTGACCTAATTTTGCAATTTCTTCAGCAAGGTTTGCATTGGTTACAGATCCGAATAATTTTCCAGAACCTTTACCAGTTTTAGCAGAGATCTTTACTTCCATCGTTTTCAATGATTCAGCAATAACTTTTGCATCATCAACGATTTTCTTCTCTTTATATGCACGTTGCTTCAATGTTTCTTCCAATTGCTTTACAGCTGATGGAATAGCCAATGTAGCGAACCCTTGAGGTATCAAATAGTTTCTACCGTAACCATTCTTTACAGAAACTACATCATCTTTAAAACCTAAGTTAGGTACATCTTTAATTAGAATGATTTCCATGATATACGGTGTTTTTTATTTTAACAAATCAGTTACATATGGTAAAAGAGCGATTTGACGTGCTCTCTTAACAGCAGTCGCAACTTTACGTTGGAATTTCAAAGAAGTACCTGTTAAACGACGAGGTAAGATTTTACCTTGCTCGTTCAAAAACTTCACCAAAAACGTTGCGTCTTTATAATCTACATACTTAATACCTACCTTTCTAAAACGGCAGTATTTTTTTCTTTTCCCAGTATCAATTGATAGCGGAGTAAGATATCTAATTTCAGAATTGCTCATCTTTTAGGCCTTTTTAGCGTTAGACATTTTAGCTCTTCTTGTTACAGCATACTCCGTAGCATACTTATCCAAGTGTACAGTTAGGAAACGCATTACTTTCTCATCACGACGAAGTTCCGTTTCGAATGAACCGATAACCTCTGGATTAGCTGTAAATTGTACCAAGAAATAGAATCCACTATTCTTTTTTTGGATTGGGTAAGCTAGCTTTTTCAAGCCCCATTTTTCTTCACTAACGATCTCTCCACCGTTAGTTTTAAGAAATGAGGTAAACTTGCCTACTGCTTCCTTTGTCTGTTCATCAGACAAAACGGGATTCAAAATGAAAACAGTCTCGTAGTTTCTCATGATATTAAACAATTATTGTTTTTAAGGACTGCAAATGTAGTAAATAAATACTACTTAACAGGGCCTTGCATAAAAAAAGAGCCCAATTTGGGCTCCTAATATTCTTCGTAGAAGGTTTGACCTTATTTAGCCAAACGATTCTTATAACGATTCTTGAATTTATCAATACGTCCAGCCGTATCGATCAACTTCATTTTTCCAGTGTAGAAAGGATGAGAAGCACTAGTAATCTCTAGTTTTACCAATGGATACTCCACACCATCAATCTCGATGGTTTCTCTTGTTTCTACACAAGACTTAGTGATAAACGTAGTATCGTTCGACATATCTTTCATGCAAACGAAACGATAATTTTCTGGGTGTATACCTGCTTTCATCTTGTTACTAATTTATTTTGAGTGCGCAAATGTATATATTTTTCTTTCAAACTCAAACTTTAAGCTGAAGAAAAATAATTATTTCTCGAACACAGTGATTCTGACTTAATTTCTGTGCAAATATAAATATTAAAATGGAAGTTAACACTAACTTATCTGAGATATCATAAAATAAATCCAGGAGTTTTGTGAAAATCCTATTTCCAATAGTGGTTGGAATAAAATTGGTATGCTCAATGAGGAAATTAAACTAATTTTAAATCTATGAAAAAAGCACTTTTCACAATCTTGATACTATTTTTAGGTCTCTACCTAATTGCTTGTGGGCTTTTGTACTTTTTTCAAGAAAACCTGATTTTCTTTCCACAGAAATTGGCCAAAGATTACAAATTTAGATTTAAGGGGAACTTTGAAGAAGTTACCATACCTACCAAAGATGGCATTTCACTGAGCGGACTATTATTCAAATCAGACGCACCAAAGGGGGTGATTTTTTATTTGCATGGAAATGCAGGATCATTAAGCTCCTGGGGAAAAGTAGCCAAAACATATACGGATCTGAACTATGATGTTTTCATGCTGGACTACAGAGGCTATGGAAAAAGTGAAGGAAAAATAAGCAGCCAGGAACAACTATTTCAAGATAATCAAAATGTTTACGAGCGGTTAAAAGAAACCTATAGTGAAGAGAAAATCGTCATTATGGGTTACTCCTTTGGAACTGGGCTTGCTTCCAAACTTGCCGCTACAAATAATCCAAAGCTATTGATTCTACAGGCACCATTTTACAGTATGATAGACATCATGAAACATCATTATTCATGGATTCCTACATTCATCCTAAAGTACAAATTGGAAACAAATGAATATCTGAAGGAATGCGACATGCCAATTATACTATTTCACGGAAAACGAGACCGTATTGTTTATTACGGGTCTTCTCCAAAATTGAAGGCAGATTTCCCTTCACAAATCACCTTTATTCCCTTAAAAGATCTAGGACATAATGGAATGTCTGATGATAAGGAATATCAGCAAGCTATTAAAAACATATTAGCGGAATGAAAAAACAAACACGCCCCCGCTGGCGCCAGTTTTCAACTGGCATTCCAACCTAATTAGCATCAGGAATCAAGCATTCATAACCGAACCACAACACACAGACAAAAAATGAAAAAGATAAAATTGATAGCAAAAGTATTGGTTATGATGTTCATGCTTTACTCCTGTAATAATCCCAATGAAAAAAGTAAGGTTGTAAACGATACTGAAACAGAACATATAAATAATAACTTGGAAATCAATAAAACTGAAAATATGAAACTAGGTGCATTTTCTATGAGTCTTAATGTCAAAGACCTAAAGACTTCGAAACAATTTTATGAAAAATTCGGCTTTAGGGTATTGGGAGGAAGCATGGAGCATAATTACCTCATCATGAAGAATGGGAATTCGCTCATTGGCCTATTTCAAGGAATGTTTGAAGGCAATATATTAACGTTCAATCCGGGCTGGGACGAGAGTGGGAAAGATATAGCAGACTTCAATGATATTAGAGAAATTCAAGGACACCTCAACAGTGAGGGAGTTGAAACTGGAGCACAAATTGACCCAAAAACTACCGGTCCAGCTAGCATGATGATTACGGATCCTGATGGGAATGTAATATTAATAGATCAACATCGTTAGGATTAACAATAAGATCTTAATAACCATTGCCCAAGAGATCTTAAACAGCATTAAGTCTTAGTCAAGATGAAACAAGACCAATTTGCAGGTCATGTATCAGTGTTTTTTTTAATATAAATTTTTTAACGAATCCTATTATCTACAAATTTTTTCCAATTATTTTAGTTTTTCTAATGCTTTCATGCAACAACGAGTCTGATAGCACTAACTGCTTCGACGAGGCAGTTCCGCCAAGAAATGAACAAAAAGTTACTATTGACCAAGGTCTATGGGGAGATGTGTGGTTCTGGAGCGGAGATTTCGAGCCAGCAGGCTTTGGAGAAGTTTGTCAGGTGAAAAGAAAAGTACTTATATACGAATTGACACATATAGATGATGTTGAACAAGTTGGTTACTCAGCCTTTTATACGTCCATAAATACTAATCTTGTAGCAACCGTTAAATCCGATGAAGATGGCTTTTTTCAAATTGAACTTGAGCCCGGAACCTACAGTCTATTTGTAGAGGAAGACAATAAGTTCTATTCAAATTATTTATCTGGTGAATGGAATATTAATCCAGTAGAGATAGAAGCAGAAAACGTTAGCGAAGTTAGGTTCGATATTACGCATGAAGCTGTCTATTAAAATATAGGAGGTACAACAACCTGTTATAAAAAGGGAGCAATCATCAAGATTGCTCCCTTTTTACCTTTACGCCACTGCATACACCTTCCGATCATACACATAGGATACCAACACAAGTAGCAAAGCAATCACTGCCCCCATATATCCACCATCTTGCACATTTACATGTGCTGAAATACCCAATAGGAAATTGAATACAAAGCCAGCATAAGCCCATTCCTTAAGGCTTTTAGATATATTGGACCAAATGGCAATCAGCCCTAAAATCTTGACTACACCCACAGGGTAGATGAGATAGGTGGGAAATGCAAGGCTTTCGAACATGCCAACCACCATCTCGTGATTGAAAAAATACTGACTCGCTCCCATCAATACCAGGGCAGTAAATAATCCGGTGATTATCTTGTGGATAATCAAATCTCTCTTTTTCATAGTAATCTTAATTAAGTTCTAAAACGAGATCGGCTCTCTTCTTTCTAATTTTGGCCTCTTTAGAATGCACATCCTCCTCAGATCTATATCCAATAGGAAGTACCAATACAGGCTTTAGCTTTTTAGCGCTTAGGTCTAGAATATCGTCAAACTGGGCAGCATCAAAGCCTTCCATAGGGCAGGTATCTATTCGCAATTCAGCAGCTGCTGCTAAAACAGTTCCCAAAGCAATATAGGCTTGGTTCTTTCCCCAGTTGATCTTAGCCTCAGCATCCATGGTAGAAATGTACATTTTCATGGAATCTGAAAAACCAATCAAGGACTCCTTTCCTTGTCCTCTAACTTCTGCAGATCGTTCAACATAATTGTCAACGGTCTTCTCGCTGATATCTGTCTCTACCGCAAAAACCAGTAATTGAGAGGCATCCTTTATTTGTGATTGTCCAAAGGCATGTTGTGCCAATTGGGATTTCAAGGCTCCATCTCCTACCACAACTACTTTAAAAGGCTGTAGTCCTCCTGATGTAGCCGCTAAATTGGCTGCTTCAAGCAATATTTCAAGATCAGCTTGAGCTACTTTCTTATTCGGATCAAATTTCTTGATGGCTGATCTCCATTTTAATGCGTCTAATACATGCATAGTTTCTTTGTTTTTATTTTCCGTGTAATTATTTTCCATGTAAAATATTTGGGTAATTTTTTTTTAACCCCTTATTTTATCCAAAATTTGGTTAAATTGCTTAGCTTCTTCATCCGTAATTCTTCCAAAATAATCTTGGTGACTACCAGAATCGTCTTCATCTATTTTCTTCAACAAGTCCATTCCTGTTGCATTGATCTTCAAATAGACCACCCTTCTATCGCTTTCACTTCTCTCTCTTTCAACCAATCCTTTATCCAGTAATTTATTCGATAATCGAGTAGCATTTGGCGCCTTGTCTATCATCAATTCTTTAATGGCATTCATGCTAACCCAGTCTCCATTTCCTCTTAAGATTCTAAGGATGTTAAATTGTTGGGGAGAGATATCATAGGGTTTCAAAAAATCGATGAACAAATTCTGAAAACTATTTGAGGTATAAATAAGGTTTGTAATAAACCGATGTTTATTATTCGCAAATTTGGTTTTTAACTCCTCGTCTATTTTTCCCATCTCTAAATAATGTCTTTGGCAAAACTACAATTAATTTATTTTACATGGAAACTATTTCCATGTTTTCAAATAATTCCATTTTAAATTGCTGATCAAATATAGAAAATATGTACTTTTCTATTTCCCTTAAAAACAGCAATAAGCAATCAAATGCTTAGACAAAATGGCTATCAGCAATCAGTGAAAATAAAAACGATGAATACCCAAATATTAAAAGAACAAATAGTGCTTGAGAACGAAAGGGTACAACTGATTCCCTTTGGATTTGAAAGAAATCTAGAATTAAAAAAAATCATTTTTGATGATGCAATTTGGTCTTATATGGGGCAGTATATTCGGACCGATAAAGATTTCGATCATTATATAGATAACACCATTCACCAAATGAAAAATGGTATTTGCTACCCTTTCCTGATCATAGATAAACAAAGCAATGAAGTAGCGGGAAGCACAAGGTATGGGTATATTAATCCAAACAGTGAAAAATGTGAAATTGGATGGACTTGGTATGGGAAGAAATTTCAGGGTACCGGTTTAAACAAGGCCTGTAAATTCGAACTGTTGAACTTTGGATTTAATGAAATCGGATTCAGAAGAATACAATTTAGTGCAGATTTGGAAAATATCAGATCCCAAAGAGCGATTGAGAAATTAGGGGCTACTAAAGAGGGTATATTTAGAAATAACTATATCGACTCAGAAGGAAATAGCAAAACAGATGTTTATTTTAGTATCATAAAGGAAGAATGGGAAGAGATTGCATCAAAGAAATTTAGCGAATATTAAATCAATGCAAAACTTTGCTTGAACCAGTTTACAACTGGTATTCCAACCTTATTAGAATAAATATCCTAAAAGAGCTCACAGAGTATATACACATTTATTTAAGCTGTAAGCCATTAAAAAGTACAAACTAAAGTATGAAAGACGTTGAAGACTATTGTCCTCATAACAGACATGATTGGAGAAAATGGCTCGAATTAAACCATAATAAGAAAGAAGCCGTTTGGCTCATTTTTTACAAGAAAAAATCTCCTAACTATAACCTAAGTTGGAGTGAATCAGTTGATGAGGCACTTTGTTTTGGCTGGATTGACAGCGTCAAAAAGACAATAGATACAGAGAAGTACATACAGTATTTTAGTAAACGAAAAGCAAAAAGTAATTGGTCAAAGGTAAATAAGGATAAAGTGAAAACCTTAATTGAACAAGGACTTATGGAAGAAGCAGGCTACAAAAGCATTGAAATTGCAAAGGAAAATGGTTCTTGGACAATTTTAGATGAAGTTGAAGCACTTGTTATTCCAGAAGATTTAAAAGAAGAATTTGCAAATTACAAAGGCTCTTTGGAATACTTTGATAGTCTAAGTAAATCTGTTAAAAAAATTTTGTTGTACTGGGTGGTTTCTGCTAAAAGAACAGAGACAAGAGAAAAGAGAATTATAGAAATCGCTGAAAGTGCAAGTGAAAATTTGAAACCAAAACAATTTAGATAAAAACGGCTTACAACACTGTATATAGCAAATAGGGCTTCGGTTTTTTACGAAATCAGTACCATTTACAAACACCACAAAATTGTTAGATTACCCAATTGGGAAATATCTAAAAATCCGGTTTTCTGTTAACCCGATATGTAGTACTTTTATACCCGCTAAAGCACATATACCAACCTTTGAGAACAATTAAAAAATAACATGCAGAAAAAACTAGTACTCTTTTGCCTAAGCTTATTTCTACTTACACCAGAAGCTGGAAAAGCACAAATAAATGAAAAAGAAACCGGTGCTTGGTATATGTATTTTTTCAACCATTCCTTTCAGGAAAGCTCATGGGGCGTCCAAGGGGATATTCAATTTAGAAACTGGAATATTGGAGGTGACCTAGAGCAATTATTATTAAGAGGAGGACTGACCTATAAACCAAAGGATACTAATATTAAATTTACTTTGGGCTATGGGAATATTACTACAGGCGCCTATGGGTCTGATAAATCCACCACTGGAGAAAGTAGAATTTATCAAGAAATTTTATACCCAACCAAAATTGGAACTCGCTTTCTACTAAACCACCGAATTCGATACGAACAACGATTTGTAGAAAATCAAGACTTCCGTACGCGTTATAGATACAATCTGTTTTTAACCATACCGCTTAATAAAGCGCAAATGGAGGAAAAGACCGTATACCTATCCTTATACAACGAAATATTCATAAACGGACAACGAAAGATTAGCAAGGACAAAGAAGTGGAAATCTTCGACAGAAATAGATTTTATTCGGCCATTGGATATATGCTAAAAAAAGATCTAAAGATCCAATTTGGATTAATGAAACAAAACGCCAATAGTTGGAACAAACAACAATTACAACTGAGTGTACATCAAACGTTCTAACATACCCATTACATAATCCGTTGCAACCAATTAAAGGGTAAAATAACGCTGCAAAATACAATTGAAAATGAGCCCGAAGAATAATCACATTAATTATATAGAGTTCAAAGCCAAAAACCTTGAAGAGATAAAGGAGTTTTATATAAAGACTTTTGACTGGACATTTACAGACTTCGGCCCTACCTACACTGCTTTTTCAAATAGCGGATTGGACGGGGGATTCGAAAAATCTGATGATGAAATTGTGAATGGAGTCTTGGTAGTCTTGTACCATAAAAACCTTGAAACCATAAAGGATGCCGTAATAGAATCAAAAGGAAGCATTTCAAAAGATATATTCTCATTTCCGGGAGGACGTAGATTTCACTTCATTGATCCAGCGGGAAATGAACTTGCGATTTGGTCTGATAAATAAAATACACCCCAACACAGAAAACACGAATAAAAATGAAAAGAATTGCAATTATTATAGCTTTACTAAGCGTTACTTTTTCATATGGACAAACTGTTACAGATTCAATTTCAATGAAAAAAGCATTTGGTAATACACTGTTTTATCAAGGAGGGACAAGATTGAACATGAAGCAACTGGTCTATGCGATGGAACCAAACAAAGAAGCCTACTTCCAGATTAAAACCGCCCAATCAACGTATACAGTAGTCTCCATAATAGAATTTGCTGGTGGATTTATGATAGGTTGGCCATTAGGTATGGCTATGGCTGGTAAAGACCCCGATTGGACCATGGCTGGAATTGGTGCTGGACTAGTGGTTGTCTCTATTCCGATACGGCAAAAATTCAATAAACAAGCGAATCTAGCCATTGATACGTATAACGGTGGGAACCAATCAATTTCATTTTGGGACAAAAGTGAATTAAGACTTTCTATGACAGGGAACGGAATAGGGTTTACATTAAGATTTTAGGCAATTTTTAAAATTTTTAGTGTAATTTTCAGTTAGATTTAATGTGGATAAAGATCATAACGCATTAAGCCTTAGTCAAGATGAGGCATGTGCAATTTACATGCATGCATCCATTTTTAATATTAATTTTTTAACGAATACAATTATGTTTAAATTTTTTCCAATTTTTTTCGTTTTTCTAATGCTTTCATGCAACAAAGAGTCTGATAAATCAAACTGTTTCGACGACTCTCTTCCGCCAAGAAATGAACATAAAGTTACTATTGACCAAGGTCTATGGGGAGATGTTTGGTTCTGGAGCGGAGATTTTATGCCACCAGGACAAGGCGATATATGTCAAGTAAAAAGAAAAGTGCTTGTATACGAATTGACACATATAGATGATGTTGAACAAATAGGCAATTCTGCTTTTTATACGACCATAAACACCAACCTTGTAGCATCCGTTAAATCCGATAAAGATGGCTTTTTCCAAATCGAACTCGAGCCCGGGAATTATAGTCTATTTATAGAGGAAGACAATAAGCTCTATTCAAATCATTTCTCTAATGAATGGAATGTTAATCCAGTAGAAATAGAAGTAGGAACAGTTAGTGAAATTAGGTTGGATATTACGCATGAAGCTGTCTATTAAAAATAAGGAGCTATAACAACATATTAAATAATATGTAGTGCAGTACAGATTCACCAATCTTACTAGTAATAAAACACAAGGGGGATATTACCTAATTAAATTAAGGTACTATCCCCCACTTATCTTTCAAGAAAGTATCCTCGAGATTGGGTCTACAATCATAAAGGATTCCACTCCTTAATAATACTGAATATCTCTTTGGATTTGACTTTCCTTTTCACCATTTTTTATAATGGTTTTTTCAGTCCAATTACCTGTAGTATCAACTATATAAGTATAACGATAAACATCTGTTGATTTCCCTTTTTGAAGTATTGATTTCTCTTCCAAAAGTTGATCGTTATAGCTGTATTCTATGGTGCTCTTTAATCTGTTTTTATACGCTTCTATCCCCCAAGGAGTGTACTGATTTTCTTTTACAACTCGAAACATTTCATCATACCAATACTCCTCTACAGTTTCTGCAAAAGGATTAAATTCTTTGGTTAAGCTTGCTTCGTAATGAATCCCCAAAGTCAAATTAGCATTCAAATCAATTTTACTGACAGTTCTATTTTTTGAATTAGCATGTGACCATGTTGTTGTTTTGGTTAAGATTCTATCTTTTAAACTTATATCAATATCCGATTCACCAATCTTGATCCCATCACTGTTGAAATGTTCCTCTTTCATGATAATTCCTTCCTGACTGTAAATCGGCACTGTTTTAACCACAAATCGGGCTTTATTCGATTTGAATGATGCGGTCATAAAACCTCCATCGTCATAACTATATTTATTTATAAAGAATAGTTCTTCATCATCGGCATATATATTATTTAAGGTCAACTGCCTGTTTTCATTAAATTCGTATATCGTTGTTTTTAACTTTTTTGCTACTTTAATCGTTTCTTCGTTTTGCTTTTTATACCAATAATTGGTTTGAGTGACCTTAGCCACATTACCTTTAAACCCCAAAGAACCAGCAGTACTTTCTTTTTGAAATTTAAGTAGATACTTAAACTCCTCATTTTTTTCAAACAAAAACTCAGTAGATTCTTGTCTTAGATCTACTGGTTGAATTTCATCAATCACTGTGGGCTTATTCAAACAAGAAGTCAAAATAAGTAGTACTATAATGGGGTAAACAATTTTATACGTCATAATAATTTAATTGATTCAAAATTAAAATTATTAATTATAAATACCCTTTTTTGAATATAAATTAATTGAATTTCACATACCCTCAGACTAAAGCTAATCTACACTTCTATCAATCAAATCAGTAATTATATTACCTTTGCTCCGTAAAATAAGTCCTTAACACTATGACCATTCCATTTCCAAAGCAATTAGCTCCATTTTTCAAAAAGGTATTTACTCTATTGATAATAAGCTTAATCACTGTTACCATTTCGTCTTGCAATAGCCCTCAGAAAGATCCTTCTTCACAGGTTGTAAAGGCAGCATATCTCTGCCCTATGAATTGCGAAAATAGTCAAAGTAATAAACCGGGGAAATGTCCTGTATGTAAGATGTCTTTGGTAAAGGAAATAGAAGTTGAAGAAATGAATCTCAACAATGCACATTCCAATGAATCTGTATTCAAATTAGATGCTATTTGGACTGACCAAAACAAAGAGCAGCATCAACTAGGGAGTTATCATGGGAAATTACACTTAACTACCATGATTTTCACAAACTGTGACTATGCATGCCCTAATTTAATAGCCGATTTTCAAAATATTGAAGATGATTTATCCCCAAAAGCAAAAGCGAACACCAATTATATATTAGTAACCATAGACCCAGAAAATGACAGTCCTGAAAAATTGAAACAATACGCTTCAAAATTTGAATTGGATAATGATAAATGGCATTTTTTGAGAGGAAGTAAAGATGATACTTATCAATATTCTAAACTTTTAGGATTCGGATATAAAAAATTTGAAAATGGGATGTATGGGCATTCCAATATTATTTCGTTATTAAATAAATCAGGTGAAATTATCTATCAAATAGAGGGAATACATGCCAATAGAGACGAAATAGTAAAATTAATAAACAGCCTTTCATTAGTCGATTAATCTATATTATGACAAGAGTCATAGTAATAGTTCTTTTTTTTTGGAAAACTTGGCCTTTCATTTAGGAATTTTTCCTACTTACTATTTGATCAACTAATAACACATATTCCCACAGTTTATGAAAGGCAACAAAAAGGGTGATAAGCAATTCTCTTCCAAAGAAGATTTAGTAAATTATAACCGAAGAGATTTCTTAAAATCATCTGCGGCTTTGGGTACTACAGCTGCAGCTATGACTATGCTTGGTGGCAAAGCACACGCAAAACAACCTAGTCAATCTACGGAACCTGAAGAATATGAATTAACGTATGATGGAAATCAAGTTAAAGGAGATATTTTAGCGCAGTGTCCATATTGTGGAGTTGGTTGTGGATCTATTATAAAGACTGATAATAAAGGGAAAATCATTGGGGTTGTACCTGATCCTAAACACCCTACCAATAAAGGACTACAATGTATTAAAGGCTTGGCCTCTGCAGAAGCAATTTATGTAGACAGACTTACAAAACCTTTAATTCGTAAAGATATGTCCAACCCACTTACGGGGTATGTATCGAAAACAAAAGGAAGTTTTGATCCTTCATTATTTAGAGAAGCTACTTGGGAAGAAGCTGAAGAATTAATTGTTGATCAAATAGTAGACATTATAGAGAAAAAAGGTGGAAATGCCGTTGGTCTTTATGGTTCTGGTCAGTTGTCTGTTGAAGGGCAATATCTTGAAAATGTGTTTATGAAAGGGATTATTGGCTCTAATACTATTGAAGCCAATGCAAGAATGTGTATGACTTCTGCAGTAACAGGATACTTTAAATCTTTAGGTTCTGATACACCTCCTACTTGTTACGATGATATTGAGATGTGTGACATGGTTACATTCTGGGGACATAACTCCAGAGGTTCTCATCCGATTCTTTATTGGAGAGTTGCAGATCATAAAAAGAACAAAAATATTCCTTCACTAGTTGTAGATCCACGTAGAACGGGGACGGTACAAGGATTGGAGGAAATCAACCCTAATAATTCGTACCACTTCCAAACATTGAATGGTGATATATCTATCCACAATGCCATTGCATATGCAATATTGGAAAAGCACGAAGAAGCTGTAGATTATGATCTATTAAAAGAACATGTTTCAGGCTGGGAAGATTATATCGAAAAAGTAAAAGCAGGATTCAACCCCAAGGATGTTGAACACATGACTATGATCCCTGCTGAAGAAATTTATAAAATAGCAGAGGTTTGGGCCAAGGCATCTATCAAAGGTAAGACCAACGGAAAAGGTGGTGTATTATCTTATTGGGGAATTGGATATAATCAACATATTCATGGTCAACATAACACCATGAGTTTGGTGAATTTAATGGTACTTACAGGGAATATTGGTCGACCAGGATGTGGACCTCATTCTCAGACTGGACAGCCAAATGCAATGGGAGAACGATTGACTGGAGGATTAACAGGTCGATTACCTTTTAATATTGGAATAGATGATCCAAAACACAGAGCGCATATAGCTAAGCATTGGGGAATCCCAAAATCCAGATTAGATAAAGTAGCTTCTCTCCAAAATAGAGGAATGGCTATTGGAATGATGGAGCGAGCATTAAAAGGGGAAGTGGATGCCATGTTCCTTATTTATGCTACGCATATTGATTTACCAGACAGTCATAACCTTGTAAGGCCTGCACTTACAAAGATGTTTACCGTAGCTCAAGAAATTTACACGCAAGCTCCTAATAATTTGTATGCAGATGTTATTCTACCTGCTGCAACTTGGGGTGAATGGGTTGGAGGAACATATATCCAATCTGAAAGAAGATTTTATGTAGTAGATGGTACTGCAAATCCTATCAAAGGTACCCGTCCAGATATGGATATGGTAATTGATAAGATGAAAATGATAGCAAAACGTTTAGGACTTGATGCTAAGAAAATTGTTCCTTATGAACGTAAGGCAAATGGTTTCTACGATCCGGAAGAAGTTTTCCGTGATATATGTAGAGCATCTAAAGGAACCGATGCTGATATGACTGGGATATTAGAGGTTGAAGAAATGACCGGTAAATCTCCTTATCAACAAATCAGAGATCTTCGAGGGATTCAATGGCCTGCTCCTACAGCTGGAATCGCTGCTAAAGGTGGTGTAAAGCGTAGATATTTAGGTCTAGAGCATGAAGAATTAAAATGGGACGATAAACCATATGGAGCATTCCGTCATAAAGATGGAAAAATGCACATGCACTTTTGCAATCAAGATTATAGCCAAAGGGAAGAAGTGACCAAAGAACTAATGAAATTTGGTGCTAAAGGGCATGAAGATTTTTATGCTATAGATAATAATGACTTATTAGTGAAGGCTAGAGATATGGCCTTGACTCCAGATCTTCCAAATGAGGAATATCCAATGTGGCTTGGATTAGGTGTTGTATATGAACACTTCCATACTGCTAAAACTATACGTAGTGGAACAACAAGAAAATTAGTTCCGGAAATGTATATAGAAATGCATAAAGATGATGCAAAATCATATGGATTATCTGACGGTGATTGGGCAGAAATCACAACTAGAAGAGGATCGTATCAAGCACGTGTTTCTATTGGACTAGATTCAACAGTGAAACCTGCACGAAATACAGTTCCTAAAGGTTATATGTTTAGCCCATGGAATTTGTCCGTAGCCGATTCTGCCGATCCAAAGAAAAATAAATGGTTGGTAAATGGAGTTTCAAATCGTGCATATGATCCTGTATCAGGACAAGTCGACTTTAAAAAACTAGCCGCTAAGATTAAAAAAATAACATCCTAAACTTCAAACATCAATGTTAAGAAATAACATATACACAATCTTTGTAACTCTTTTTCTTGGTATTATTATAGCAAGTTGTGGAGGAAATGATAAAAAGGAATCTTCTAGAAAATTTATTGCAGGTGAAGAAGCCAAAGGTCGAAAAGTTTTTGACACCTACTGTACTGCTTGCCACCAACCAGATGGAAAGGGGAAAATAGGTTTTGGTCCTAGCATAAATAACCTCGATTTTCTTTCTATTGCCGATGATGAGCTGATAAAATCTTTTATTCTCGAAGGAAGACCTGGAACGACAATGATGCCATTTAAAAGCATCCCTGATGTGAAAAAGGATATAGATCATTTGGTTGCCTTCATTCGTTCTTGGGAAAAGGATTATGAATTGTTTAAACCAGTACACGTTGATAAATCATGGAAAAGTCATGGTAATGCAACAAACGGACAGGATTTATTCATTAACTATTGCGCTTCTTGCCATGGAGATAAAGGAGTGGGTTATATTGCAGGTGGTTCAGGTACGGGAATTGGAAATGCAGCTTTTTTGAAGCTGGTTTCAGATGATTATATCAAGCAAACACTAATTACCGGACGAGTAGGAACTGCCATGCAGTCTTTTGCAGGCGCAAAAGGTATTGCCCATCTTACTGATAGTGATATGGATGATATTATTTCATACCTTCGCGAGGGAATTTAGAACTAAATATTTTAGCCAGTGAATAGAAGAAGGTTTGTAGTTGCTTTACTATCCGGTTTACTTTTTTTAACACCTGTATTTTTTATAGGATTTCGGAAAAATTTAAAACGAAGAAAGCAGCGTTTTCTTAGACCTCCAGGAGCTCTTGCTGAATTAGAGTTTAAACAACAGTGTATTGGCTGTTACAAATGTGCTACAGCTTGCCCCAATAATTGTATTGAAATGGCAGGATTTGAGTATGGCGAAGAAAACGTTCATACCCCTGTAATAAATCCAAGAAATAGAGGCTGTATACAATGTATGAGATGCACACAAGTATGTCCAACAGGAGCACTACAACCAATTAGTACATCCGAAGTGGATATTTTAGAAAATTCCAAAATGGGACTAGCAGTAATTGACGAAAGTCTATGCTTTTCCTATTTTGGAAGAACTTGTGGAGTTTGCTATCGTGCTTGCCCATATCCAGGAAAGGCGATAACCGTAGGTTTATTTGAACAACCAAAAATAAATGCTGACTACTGCACGGGGTGTGGTCTTTGCGAACAAGCATGTATTCACATGCCTCAAGCTATTCGTATAATTCCAAATTATGAAAAGGCTTAAAATGAAGAGAACAAATCGCATACCAAAGATTCAAAAACTTCGCTTTTTAAGTTTGTTCTTAGTGATTGCCTTTTTTGTATTTATCCCATTGAGCAACTGGTATGCAAATTTTAAAATATCCTATAACAACTCAAGACTGGTTGGACTTTCTGATGGGAAAATTGAAAGTTGGGTGTACCATGCTCTTGATTCTTTTTACAAACTTTTTGAAGATCCTGTAATTGCCGCAACATCAAACAATGGATCTCTTTGGGCCTATACCGTATTTGGAATTCCCATTTCTGATCCTTTGGGATTATTAAGTGAACTTATTTCATCCGTACATTTTCCTTTAAAATATTTTATTGGGGGTTTAATCCCATACCTATTGGCTATTCTTTTAGGTCGATTTTTTTGTGCTTGGCTTTGCCCAATGGTTGTTATCAATGCATTGAGTAGAAGGATAAGGAAAGTCCTGTTGTTTTTTCATATACCACTGTTAAATTTAAAGATCCCTGTTGAAACCAGAGCCGTTGTGTTTTTTGGGGGCCTCATTCTTAGTTACGTTTTCGGTATGTGGACATGGCATTTCATTCTACCATATATCTCTTTTACCCATGAAATATTTTCATTAATAATATTTCATTCCTTCACAATCGGCGCGTACTTTTTATTAGCAATTATTCTTTTCGAAATTGCAGTAATCCCTGGTCAATTTTGCAAGTCTATTTGTCCAACAGGATTTTTGCTATCGCTAATAGGAAAAATAAGATTGGTAAAACTCAAAACAGTTCCCGCAAAATGTCCCGTAGGATGCCACAAATGCTACGATGCCTGTCCTATTGATTTATATCCTAAAAACAACAAATTAAATAGTTGTCATTTATGTATGAAATGTGTCGCTAACTGTCCTACAAACAACATCAAAATAACTGCCAAGCTAAAAAACACAGCCATTGAAGAAAGTAAAAAAGTATAAAATAAGCCTACTGCTCACGGTGTTATTAAGTGTTTTTTCAAACAATTACACGATCAGTGCTCATCATTATAAAGGGTTACCTCATTATAATTACTTTGACAATTATCCTCAAGTTCCTATTTTTGAATACATTGAAGAAGGGGAGAATTACACGGTTTTTGCAACTATTTATAATTTTCAAGGTTTATCGCTAGAAATGGTCGATTCCCCAAATGATGTGAGATTTTATATTTACCTCTACGATTTAAATACTGATAAGGCATTTGAGGGCGAAGCAGCCTTCAATATATATTCTCATGGTAAATTGGTGAAGCGATTTATCAATATGAAACAAGAAGAGGAAAGAATATTCACGATAAAAGCAGAAATTGCTGAACAAGATGACCTTATTTTAGAATCTATTTTTAAAGATAAAGAAGGGAAAATAGTCAAAATAAATATGCCAATAGAGATCACCAATTCGTTTTTTGACAACTATGGATTGTACCTTATGATTTTATTATTTTTCGTTATTGTTGGCGTAATCAAAAAAATATCTGATAGGAAAAATGAAGTTCTGGCTGCATAGTGTTTTTTTGCAAATAGATGTAAGATGGTGTTTACCATCCTCGTCTGAGGATATCAAATTCGCTGGATTTGAACAACTTGCTGTAATACTGTTTTTTTTGGTAGTTGGAATTTTCTTTTACAGAAAAATACATTCTAAAAAAAACTTGATCAGGCCTTCAACCAAACGAATTGACTTGTTGCAGAACCACTTTGTAAAGAAAATGGTCCATTGGAGATACTTCTCATTTGCGATTCGATTACTACCTGCTATACTATTCGTTTTTGTACTAATTACTGGTATTTATGGTAGAAAATATACCAGTTTGGCAGCTGGTTTCACTTGGTTGTTTTGGTGGACAATTCTCATCTTTTTTGTAGCATTTTTTGGAAAGATCTTTTGTGCAGTATGCCCATGGGATTTCTTTGCAAACTTGTTTGAGTTTGGATGGTTACATAAATTAAAAAAGAAGACGCTCAGTTTAAACCTGAAATTCCCAAAATCATTAGCGAACATTTACCCTGCCATGGCCTTTTTTATTATTCTTACATGGTTAGAATTAGGTTTTGATATAACCAGGGATTCATATCTCACTGCAATTTTAGGATTCATCATGGTGGGAGCTGCTATTCTATTCGCTCTAATTTATGAAAAGAGAGTATTCTGTAGGTATGTTTGTTTAGTAGGGAGAATAAGTGGCCTGTATGCACAAATATCTCCTATAGAACTGCGTAAAAAAGATGATGATATTTGTAGAACCTGTAAAACCAAAGAATGTATAACTGGAACAGATACTACAACCCCATGTCCTACTTTCGAAAAACCTTTTAAACTGAGTCAAAACACATACTGTACCTTATGCACAGAATGTATCAGATCTTGCCAAAAGGACAATTTAACGTTGAAGGCGAGACCTTTAGGAACAGACTTGGCAAGTATTAAAAATAGCAGAAAAGACGAATCCATTCTAGCCTATGTTATTTTAATTCTTACCTTTTTTCATGGTATAACCATGACTAAATTTTGGTACGATTGGATGGCCCAAATTTCGCAAATATTTCATTTAGAGCATATAGGTTCTTTTACCATTCTGATGTTATTGTTGCTCACTTCTTGTTTCTTATTTTTAAAGGGAGTTGGTATGCTCGTCAATAAATATACCTCCAGCAAAAAAGCAGAAATACATTTGGTATACGCATTTATTCCAATCACATTAGGCTATCATTTAGGACACAATTCTATGCATCTATTTGTAGAAACAGCCTATTTAGTTCCAGTCATTAATGATCCAATGGGCTATGGTTGGAATTTGTTTGGTCTTTCTCAATACATGCCTAAACCATTTATCAATCCAGATGTTTTACGATTTTTACAATTAACAGTTGTTTCAATTGGGTTTTATTATTCTGTAAAAGTTCTGGGGCAAAGAGCCCAACAAATTTCAACACAAGCACGATCAAAAACAATTATGTTTTCTACCTATTTTGCTTTGTTATTAGCATTTGGCATTTTGGCAATCTGGTTTATTTACCAACCCATGATTATGAAAAGTACAGGATTATGAAAAAGAATGCACCTATAAACAGAAGAGATTTTTTCAAATTCGGGTTTAAAAAGAGTGGTAATATCATTGAAAAGCAAATCCAAAAGAAAATACCCAGAATTGGTACTCGACCGCCCGGAGCAGTTTTGGAAGATGAATTTTTACTCCTTTGCACAAGGTGTAACGACTGTATGAACGCTTGTCCTCATGATGTAATATTTAAACCCACATTCACAGATGCAAAAATTTATGGAGAAACTCCTTTTTTAGCTCTCGGAGAAAAAGCCTGTGAATTTTGTACTGACTTCCCCTGTATAACAGCATGTACAAAAGGTGCATTAGTCAAAACCGATAAAATCCCTAAAATAGGTGTAGCTAAAATATTTGTAGAAAACTGTCTGGTTACACAAGGTCAATATTGTGACTATTGCGCTAGGAGTTGTCCAAAAGAATTTGATGCACTCAAAATTGGAGAAAATAAAATTCCTATTATTGATGAATTGAAATGTGTTGGCTGTGGTAAATGCGAATATATATGCCCTTCACAAACAGGGAAAGCCATTGTAGTACAATGGTAAAGAATTACTAAATAAGTACTCTTAGAGAGATTAAGGAGGCTTCTAAAGTTACTTTACGACTTACTATCAATCAAATAAGCTGCATTCAAACCACTAGGCTAAGCTTCACAACTACACCTTCCATCTTTCAGGGATTACAACCTGCTTATATGGCTAAGAAATTATTAATGGCCAAAGGATCTATCGATACAATTATCTATGGATTCTTTTTTATTTAATTAAATTGTGTCTTAGAATTCAGAAATTGATTAAACTATCTGAAGAGGTAGTCAATTATATGTTGAAATTATAGAAGAGATGTAATTGGACATTACACTTCATACTAAAAGTAGTCTGGCATCAAAATGAATAACTAATTAAAATTAAATCAATGTCAAAATCAAAAAAAATTACCCTAATAGTTTTGGTAGCCTTAAACTCTGTTGTCTTATTAGGTCAAATATGGCCAGAAGGGGCACCACCATTTGCTAGAACTGTGAATATTGTATTCCTGATACTCAGTTTACTCTTTTTTGTATCGTTTTTAATCAAACAAAAGACCAGGTAGAAGACTAAAATTAATGTTTACTACTACACCTTCTTATCTTCCATAAATGGTTATCCGCCAAAGTATTTCAAGAATTGATGTCCCTTAAAAAAATGGACCATTAAAATGGAAAACGGAGCTTAGTATCCGAGTGAAAAAAATACTACAACCCTACCAAAAGAAATTGTACATTTAGAATTGGAGCCTCAAGGTGATGATTTAAAGAACCTTATATTTTTATAATTTACAGTAGGATGAAAAATGAAATATCAGCAAAATTCCCATTCGAGTCGAAGTACTTAGAAGTAAAGGGTAGTAAAATCCATTATATAGATGAAGGCGAAGGCGACCCTATTCTTTTTCTCCATGGAAATACAAAAAGTGAATAATAGCAAGAGCCTAACATCTCCCCTCTAGGTGCCCTTGTAACTACATTTTCATCAGCCCTTTCAAATCCTCTCGCATCTCCTCCAAATTAAAATACCCAGAAGCCAAAACAGTCAATTCCTTTCCATCTTGTACTAATAAAGTGGGGAATCCTTGCACAATTTTACTCGCTATCTCAAACTCTGCCATACAAAGTTCCAAATTTGATTCAGACAACCAAAGGGCTTCAAAAGTACCTGCATTTAGTCCCATTTTTTTCAAAATGGGTAAATAACTAGCCAATTCATTCAAACTTTTCCCAAACTTAAACTGAGCCAATTGAACTTCTTTTGAAAACTCAATTACGGCATCAGCATCCATTTGCTTCACAGCCATGATAGCAGAACAAGGCTCCAAACTACTCAATACATAATTTGAATCTTTTATCATTTCAAAATAGGCATCTGAAATAGTAACTCCAGTATAGGACATCAATCTAGGAGCCTGAGATTGGATATAATTTGAAATTTTCTCCCCTCCTGTCGGAGCATTCTCCCCTACCCACATGCCTCCATTGAGCAATTCGAATTCAAAATCACCTTGGAATTCATGGTATATGGATAAGATATTCTCACTGTTCCCATAACACCATCCACACTGTGGATCACTGACATAAATTAGCTTCTTCACCTCGTTTAATCTTTGATACAATCTTACATAAATTATTTCATTGAGAATATTCAATTTCTACCCTATCTACGAATATTTCTCATCTCTGTTCAATGAAACTTAAAAAGAACAACATCAAAAATGATTAACTTACACTTAACGAGTAGATTAAACAAATCTTTGCAGATGGTAAAATTACTTTCAAAATGAAAAAGGTCAAAAAAATATCCATCCTATCCGTTGCAAAACTCCAAGGTCTACTGGGAATATTTATTGGCTTATCGTGTGGTATTCTGTATTCGGTTGGAGGATTGATAATTGACATTATGGTCAGCTTAAACCTGATAAGCAGCTCAGAAACCCCTGGTCTGAGTATTGGGACGCTTCTGGCATTTGGCGCCCTCATAGCAATGCCCATTATATTTGGAGTATCTGGATATATTTTAGGATTAATTGAAGGGGGCCTTTTCAATCTTATTAGCCCTTTGATAGGTGGAGTAAACATAGACTTAGACTCTTCCCAAGAATAGAATTATTCCATTAGCTTTGTAATCCTAAACTATTCTGATGAAGCATCCACTTTTCCTACATATCAATCAATACACGACGATAAATGAAAATGAATTTCAACAAATCCTGCAATATTTCGAATTACTGAAATGCGCTAAAAAGGAACTCATTGCAAAATCAGGCGAAGTTTGTAGACATAACTATTTCGTACTAAAAGGATGTCTTAATATGTTTTTCACGAACGAAAAGGGCACCGATCAAACCATACAATTTGCCATTGAGAATTGGTGGATAACAGATTACCTAGCATTTCAAAATAAAACAATATCACCGTTTAGCATCCAAGCCATTGAAAGCTGCGAAATCCTCTCTATCTCATTTGAGCAGCAAGAAGAACTACTTAATCAATTTCCCCAGCTGGAAAAATACTTCAGAGGGGTCTATCAGACTGCCTATGGAGCCTCTTTAATAAGGATGAAATTCCTATACGAACTGTCCAAGGAAGAAATATACTTTCATTTCACCGAGCAATTTCCAGCATTCGCTCAAAGAATACCACAATACCTTATAGCTTCATTCTTAGGCCTCACACCTGAATACGTCAGCGAAATAAGGCGCAAAAAGCGTTCTTAAACCAGCTTAAGCATTATTATATTCCTTCCAAATAACTTTGTGCTAAACAAAAAACCAGAAAAATGGACAAAAGAATCCAAATCGACCAAACGGAACCAAAAGCCTTTACAGCGATGTATGCTTTGGAAAATTATTTAGCCGAAAGCCAACTGAGTAAAACGCATATAGACCTCATCAAACTACGTGCTTCTCAAATAAATGGATGTGCTTTCTGCATAGATATGCACACAAAAGAATCCATCAACAATGGGGAAGATCAACAACGCCTTTTCCTATTAAGTGCATGGAGAGAAACCGATATATTCACAGAAGAAGAAAAAATCCTTCTACAGGTCACAGAAGAAGTGACCATGATTCACCTTAATGGATTAACCGATAAGACCTATCAAAGAGCCATCGATAAATTTGATGAGCATTATTTTTCTCAAATAATTATGGCCATTACCACCATCAATGCATGGAACAGAATTGCCATTAGTACCCAAAAACCATTTAGCAACTAATTATCTACCTGGTATAAAAGCAAATGTGATCATTTCAAGAGTCCCTTTTGCTTTTATGCATTAAAAAATATTGCTTTACTTTCATGCAACCGATTAGTATCTTTAGCATCTAATAAATATAATACATACTCTAATGAGAAAAATCGGAATTCTTCTTTTGCTTATTTTATGCCTTTTTCAATTCATTAGTTGTGAAAAAGAAAGCCGGCGTGAAGGTGACATACGTATTGAAATGGAAAGTGAAAAATACACCGTCAATGAACCTATCCCAATTTCCATTACAAATGAATTGGACATTACGGCCTTTCATTATAAATGTGATAATTATGACTTGACCGCAAGCCATTTTTCAAAACGTATTCTAGACAATTGGAAGGAACAGGGAATCTACCACATCTGCACTGCTCAGTTCCCTTCTGGTTTTTGGGGAGAAATAGCCCCTTCGGAAACTAAAGTTGACCTAATTAGGATTAAAGCCTCGGGAATCTATACATTAAAATACACCTTTATAATTGATAGTGATACCAGCTATTATTCTTCAAATAATTTTGAAGTTATCAATAATTAGTGGAAATTTACACCCTGAATAAAAAGGACTGAAAACAAGCTGTTTTGACGTTGACAAAAAATAATATTCCAATAAAATTTGGTATACATTTTTTGTAACTAGAAAAAAAACATACATTTGCAGTCCTGAAAAAAAGCAATAAACGAACCTAAATACAATTACCATGTCTAGAATATGTCAACTAACAGGTAAGAAAGCAATGGTAGGAAACAATGTTTCTC
>MAAC01009713.1_pt1 | contig 59024 bp, 63 predicted proteins | sample 1115981 | NCBI WGS metagenome assembly MAAC01 (sample SAMN04961126, study PRJNA320927) | seawater metagenome | isolation source: sample BD02T64 sea water enriched with oil for 64 days | place: USA:Gulf of Mexico | collected 2013-07-27 | reverse complement strand
ACTTTGATTTCACCGCTTGAGGCATCAATGGTAAACATGCCACCCGCATCATCGGACAAGGAATAACTGAGAGTGTCACTTTCAGGATCTGTCGCTGAGACGGTTCCGACCACATCGCCAATTGAGGCACCTTCATCGATTGAGTTTGTATCAAGGGCCACACTTTCTGGTGCGGCATTATTGAGTTCTACTTCTTGTCCATCGTTAGATGTGACGACTGGATTTGTATTATCTTCAGCTTGCTCTCGATTAGAATGCAGCGTTTCAATATCATCAGTACCTGCAAGAAGAGGGGAAATTGACGGATCAATTCCTTCTGCATCAACCTGAACACTCTCTTGAACTTCGCTTAAAAGTGCAGAAACCTCGATTGGTGTACTAGGGAGTGATTCTTCAGATGATCGGAATTCCGCGGTGGAGTTTTCTTCAATCGAATTCTCATCAACGACACTAGCAATGGTTGAGTTATTTTCAGCCGTAGTCTCTGTTTTGTTTTCTTTTGCTTGGGAATTTTCGTATTCGGAACCGCTTCCAGTATGGATGCTGGATAAAGAAAGGTCGCTTTCGTCAAGCGCCTTGTCACCCTTAATACTATCTTCTTCTTCAGTTAACTTGGAACCTTGCGTAGAACTGTTTGATAGTAATTGCTCCAAATCTTGGTGCAATTCGTCTTTTGATTGTTTAGTGCTGTCACTCATTCTACATCTCCAAGCCACTATACTTAGTACTGCAGTCCTATTTCATGCGGAATTGTTTTATATTTCATTAATGGGTTACATTATTAGTTGTATTCAACTTTACTAATATTATGAAAGTTGAATTTGCACCTCGTGTGTTTTAGATTTTTATATCTCGATTTTGCTCACTAGTTGGGCCTGCTCGAATTCTGAACTGCTTTCCATCGGGATATTGGATAAAGGAAATTTACTTACGCCAAACCCCTTGTTATTGGCATTGCAAATAAAAACCAAACCAGAGTATGTTCGCCGCATGAAAAGCAAGACACAGACATATGGCTTCTCAATGCCAAGAACGAACCAAAAACTAATTGCAAGCTGGCTACTAATGGTTGCCCTGCTTGTTTTCGCGATGGTTATTTTGGGCGGTGTGACGCGCTTGACAAATTCGGGTCTTTCCATGGTTGAGTGGCGTCCGGTGACCGGATGGCTACCGCCAATCGGGACGGAGGCATGGGCAGAGGAATTTAACAAATATAAAGCATTCCCTGAATATCAGAAAGTTAATAAAGGGATGAGCCTTGATGAGTTTAAGGGGATTTTTGTTTTCGAGTATTCTCATAGATTGCTCGGGCGCGTAATTGGTCTGGCATTTGTGCTGCCATTTCTCGCTTTTTTACTATTGCGGAAAATTCCTGCGAGCCACATTCCAAGACTTTTGGGGCTGCTCGTTTTAGGGGGGAGCCAAGGTGTCATGGGCTGGTTAATGGTCAAAAGCGGTTTGGTAGATCACCCCGATGTAAGCCATTACCGCCTAACGGCCCATTTGTCGCTGGCATGCCTTATATTTGTGGCCTTGCTGTGGACGGTACTTGATCTGCTATATCCACGTGAAAATGCGGATGCGAAAACGGGCGCATTAACCCAACTATCAGGCATATGTTTGCTTTTGGTCTTTGGACAAATTCTCGTTGGTGGTTTTGTTGCGGGGCTGAACGCGGGCTTTATTTACAACGAATGGCCGATGATGGGGGAGGGGTTCCTGCCAGATGATCTGTTCCATCTACAACCATGGTATATGAATTTTCTGGAAAACCTGACGACTATTCAATTTACCCATCGCATGATGGCATATGTGGTTTTTGCTGCAATCTTCTGGCTGTTTCTGAAATCCAAAAATAACGGACAATCTGATTTGAGCCGTAAAGGTGCCGCGTTTTTATTTGGCGCGACATTGTTACAAGTGTTGCTAGGAATCTGGACGTTAATCGCCGTTGTCCCTGTAACTCTTGGGGCATTGCATCAGACGGGTGGTATGATTGTGCTGGGACTTGCAACCTTTACCTATCACGCGAATAAACACAGTTAAAAAAGGGCGACTTCCGCCGCCCTAAGAATGCTAGTGAACAACATCATTGCTATAAATTCCGAGGGAACCATTCCAGAAGGCGTTGCCGTTTGACTTATACAAGGTAATTGAATATCTACCGGAAATATCAAATTGATCATACGCTGGAGGTGTATAGTTATAACTATTTTCCGTCACTGCTGTCGCGCCGACCGCATAAGATTGTATTTGCAGCGGGACTGTCTCTGTTTCATTGTCTCCAAGTTTTGCCACGACTGGCATACTTTTAAATACGTTGTTCTGACTGACAATATGGCCAATTTGGAAGGCTGAGCCATTCATCGTTGGTATAGCGCCAGAACCATCTAGCATTTGGCCATATCCGACTTGTTGAGCAAAGACACCAGAACCTGGCAGAGTGTTATTACCGCCGACCGAAATATTGCCCTGTATATTACTGTTGTTGGCGCCAATGTTGCCCAGTGTAACGTTAATCGGCACATTCACTGGCACATTGACATCTACGTTTGGCATCCCGTTAGTTTCTGCAAATACAACTGTGGCAGGAAGAATTAAGCCTACAATAGCGCTAGATAATAGAAATTTTCGCATTTACTTCTCCTATAAAAATTAAAAATTTGACCTCGCCTGAACGTTATTCTTCGCTTTGGAAGTTATGGTTATCTTCTTTGATTGTTTTGGTTTCTGCGCTTTTCATTTCGGAAACGCCTTCGACCTGATCCACCAGATACTGGCAAGCAGATTCAAGATCAGGGGAGCGTTGTTTTAAAAGTTCGAATAATCCGAATTGCAGCATGGAACGTAATGAGAGTTGCAGGGGTTCCCGATTGCCCGCGCTCATATCAAAATCAATAAATGTGGTGCCAAAAAAGCGACCGATACCAAAGCCGGCTTCATCTGCAAAAATTTGTTTAGAAACATTAGTGGCTGCAATGACTTCGGTGGTGTTTGCATCTGTGAGATGGAGGTCCAACCCAACGATGGCCCGGTTCTGGCGATAACGCGGACCAATTCCCATAACTGAAATTTCGGCGCTGGCACCGGGCAGGAAATCTAACGTATTGATAGACCCTGTGATGTAATAGTCAGTTGGGGTCACCTTATCGAGCTTCCGAACGCCCCATTTTGCTTCCATGATGGCAGGACGTGGGTCGCGTCGGTTGAGCAGTTTTTCAGCCCCTGCATTTAACAGGATTGTCTGCATCATGTCGCCAGCACCTTGCGAAATGAACCGACCCGTTCCGTCAGTATTGGTGGAAGTTTTACCCGTGGCGTCAGAAATTTCACCAACAGACCATGCCCCAGTCATTGCTTTTTGAGCCGATATACACGTCAGTAAGTCTTTATACGGCGTACTGATTGTTTCAACGGGAGGGCCTTGTTCCAGAGCTACATTTTGTTTGCTATTCGCAACACAACCACCAAGCAGCAGGGTCGATGCCAGTGATAGGGACAGGAGCCTAGTTATCATTAGAGCCTCCATTTGTGATGCAAGTAATGTCACCTTCGCTAGAGTTGTCGTTATTACCGGCAGAGTTGGCAGAGTTTTGGCTGCTGATGTTTCCGCAGCTGGAGGCTGAGATAGTTTGAGCCGTTATTTCGCTATCTGAAATGACAACTTGCGCACCGATGGTTGTGGAGTTGAAGACGGTGTAATAGGTATCAAATCCGTCGTAAAATCCGCTTTCTGCCTTTTTGATTAAATTGGCCCGTAAGTCTTTTGTGGATTTGCTGTAAGAGGATTGGAAGCCTGTGCTGCTGAACCAACCAATGCTGGCGCTAACGGGGTCACTATTTGCAATGCCAGTACTCAAAAGTAATGCGGGAAGAGCCACCGCTGTTATAAGTAATTTTTTCATATCAAGTTCCTATTCAGTAACTGAATTCGGAAATTGTGGTTTATTCATTACTTTCAATATGAAATAATAAATTGAATTGCGATGGCATGTTATTTAAAGAATTTGGAATACAATGATAAAAATCATAGATCATTTAGTTATTACAGTAGAGAATTTGGAAAATACGAAATATTTTTACTGCGATTTACTTGGAATGACGTTTGAGCCTTTTGGCGAAGGACGACAAGCATTACATTTCGGTGCTCAGAAGATAAATTTGCACATCAAAGGCCGGGAGTTGGAGCCAAAAGCGCATGTGGCTCTTCCGGGGACAGCAGATTTGTGTTTCGAAATTTCAGTGCCTCTTGAGGACGCCCAAAAGAAGCTTCAGGGCGGAGGTGTTGAAATACTGGAAGGGCCAGTTAAACGAACTGGAGCGTCCGGGACGATCACATCTATTTATGTGCGCGACCCGGATTTGAATTTGATAGAACTGTCAGTTTACGACAGCTGAGGATTAGCTGTTGCTAAGGGCTTGATCCAGATCCGCAATAATGTCTTCGACATTCTCAATACCGATGGATAGGCGAATTACATCTGGGCCTGCTCCTGCGGCAACCTGCTGCTCTTCTCCCAGTTGGCGATGAGTTGTGGAACTTGGATGGATGATCAGGCTGCGTGTGTCACCAATATTAGCAAGGTGTGAAAACAGCTCTACTCCTTCCACCATCTTGATGCCTGCATCATATCCACCCTTAATGCCAAATGTCATAACAGCACCGCCGGCACCGCCACGCATATATTTCTGGGCAAGCCCATGATACTTATCGTCGGCAAGTCCAGCGTAGGAAACCCAGGATACATTTTCGTGACGACTTAAGTATTCGGCTACTTTCAGGGCATTCTCACAATGCTGGCGCATGCGTAGAGCGAGAGTTTCAATACCTGTCGTAATAAGGAAGGCATTAAAGGGAGAGAGCGCAGGACCTAAATCCCGAAGGCCCAAGGCACGGCAAGCAATCCCAAAGGCAAGCTCACCAAATGTTTCATGGAATTTCGTGCCGTGATAAGACGGATTTGGCTCGCTAAGTGTTTTAAACTTGTCGCTGGCACTCCAGTCAAATTTTCCTGAATCCACAATAATGCCGCCAACCGAATTACCGTGCCCGCCAAGGAATTTTGTCGCGGAATGCACCACGATATCCGCGCCAAATTCAATCGGGCGGCAAAGATAGGGTGAGGCGAGAGTGTTATCGACAATCAAAGGGATGCCGGCTTCATGCGCGATATTCGCGATGGCTTCTATGTCAGTTATAACGCCGCCCGGATTGGCAAGGCTTTCAATGAAGATCGCTTTACATTTAGGCGTCAGCGCTTTCCTGAAATCCTCAGGATCTGTCGGATCGACAAAAATCGCGTTCCAGTCAAATTTTTTGAAAGCTTGACTGAATTGGGTGATGGAGCCGCCATATAATTTGCTGGATGCCAAAAAATCATCGCCGGGTTCCATCAATGTATGGAAGGTGATCATTTGTGCTGCGTGACCTGACGCGACAGCAAGGCCAGTGGCACCGCCTTCCAATGTGGCAACACGTTCTTCCAGCACGGCATTAGTTGGATTAGTCAGACGCGTGTAGATATTTCCAAAGGCTTGCAGATTGAAAAGTTCGGCTGCGTGATCGGCATCATCAAAGACATATGATGCTGTTTGATAAATTGGCGTGATGCGCGCACCTGTTGTTGGATCTGGTGCCGCTCCCGCATGGACGGAGAGTGTTTCGAACTTTGGTTCGGTCATTTTCGTTTCCCTAGTAGTTTATTGCGCTTGGAAGAAATAATTCGGGAACGGCCGCCCATATATGCGATTTCCCCCGAAAGGCGGCCAAACTCGATTTTTGGGCAGCGGTTCATAACGACCCGCAAGCCCGCACCTTCAGCTACCTTCGCAGCCTCTGGACTGATGACACCCAGTTGCGTCCATAGAACCTTTGCATTTATAGCAATGGCTTGTTCGGCAATGGCGGGAATGGCTTCTGAATTTCGAAAGCAATCCACCATGTCCACTGGAACATCGATGTCATCAAGTGAGGCGTAGATCTTCTCTCCTAACAGTTCTGCGCCTGCTTTGCCCGGATTAACCGGAATAATGCGATACCCTTTACGTTGCATATACCGCATCACAAAATAGGATGGTCTAACTGGGTTGTCGCTGGCCCCCACCAACGCAACGGTTTTCACATCCTGCAAAATTTCATTTATATAATCGTCACTATACGTACTGTGATCCATTTATTTGTCCTGCCATTTCGGATCACGTTTTTCCAAAAATGCTGAAATACCCTCTTGGGCATCCAGAGTTTGCATATTCTCCGCCATGACTTCTGATGCATACGCGTAGGCATCCTCAAGGTTCATGGGGAGTTGTTTGTAAAAGGCTGTTTTCCCAGTTTTTACTGTCAATGCGGATTTCGAGGCGATACGCGCAGCGAATGATTGGACTGTTTCATCCAATTCATTTTCTTCTACTGCGCGATTGACGAGACCGATACGAGCCGCATGATCTGCATCAATAAATTCACCGCTTAGCAACATTTCCATTGCATGTTTAGGCGAGACATTGCGGCTGAGTGCTACCATTGGCGTGGAACAGAACAGTCCAAGATTAACGCCCGGAGTTGCAAAGCGTGACGTGTTGCTCGCAAAGGCAAGGTCACAGCTTGCGACAAGTTGTGAGCCTGCTGCCGTGGCAACGCCATTTACTTTTGCAATAACAGGTTTGGGGCAATTAACAATTGTCTGCATCATTTCACTGCATTGATTAAACAATGCCAACATTGTTTTTTTCCGGCTGTCCCCAATCACTTCTTTCAAGTTATGGCCTGAGGAAAATACTGGTCCGGCGGCCTCCAGAATAATGACGCCCACATCATCGCGTGTTCCCAGCTCCGTAAATGTCTCTTGTAGTGCACTCATCAATTGTGAGGATAGCGCATTTCTAGAATTGGGCTGATTTAGACAAATGGTAGCTACTTTATCGGCACACGACACTATGATTAGCTCATCTGTCGTTGCTGATTTTGCGTCGGGGGCGGGCATGGTTTTTCCTCTTTTACTTATCTGTCTTATTAATTGCCCGCTAGATTAACCGATTTCACAATCCGTGCAATGGTCAGATGAAAACTTCCAAGGCTGTTCAGATTAGAAAAATAAGGCTATAGAACACCGAAGAACAAAAATAAACGGAGTGCCTACCCATGACAGTTATGTCCCCCGCCATGTTGCAAGAGTTTATGGGCCAACAGTTCCCAGAGATCGAGCATATGGGCTTTGAGGTGGTGTCTATTGATGCGAGCTCAATTGTCATGCAGATGCAGACCAAACCAAAAGATTTGCGCCCAGGCGGTACCGTCTCGGGACCAACGTTAATGTCACTGACTGATGTAACAATGTATTTATTATTACTGGCTCAAATCGGCCCTGTGGCACTTGCAGTAACTACAAATCTCAATATAAATTTCCTCCGGAAGCCAAAATCGGGAAAATTAAGAGCAGAGGGACGCTTACTTAAACTCGGTAAGTTATTGGCAACAGGGGATGTTTCCATATATTCTGATGGGGACGAAAAACCGGTTGCGCATGCGACGCTGACCTATGCAATCCCACCGCAAAAATAAACGCTGAAAATTAGGGCTCATTTTTAGCGGTATTATAATACCGCATCAATAATGTCGTGTTTTTATTGCCCTTTTTCGTTTGACATATGCGCAAAGTGAAATTATAAACCGCATCAGTTATGGGGGCATGTGCTCCCTTATTTTGTTTTGACACGCTTGTCGAAGGCTAAAATTTAATGAAAACCTATTCTGCAAAACCTTCCGAGGTTGAAAGCAAGTGGCTAGTGATCGATGCTGAAGGGCTCGTTCTTGGTCGTGTTGCTTCTATAATTGCAAACCGTCTACGCGGTAAGCATAAACCAATGTTCACTCCAAACATCGATTGTGGTGACCACGTTGTTGTTATTAATGCTAAAAATATTGCTCTGACTGGCAAGAAATTGACAGACAAGAAATTTTACTGGCATACAGGTCATCCTGGCGGAATTAAAGAACGCACAATGGACAAGATCCTGGGCGGCAATTACCCAGAACGTGTTCTGCAAAAAGCTGTACAGCGTATGGTTCCTAAAGGTCCACTTGGTCGTGCTCAGTTGAAAAAATTGCACGTATATGGCGGCTCTGAGCATCCACATGCAGCACAATCTCCAGAAACTCTGGACGTTGCATCTATGAACTCTAAAAACACACGGAGAGTTTAAGAATGTCTGATGAATTGAACTCTCTTGAAGACTTGAAAAACCTGACTAGCGGCGTTGTCGCGACTGAAGGTTCTGAAGTGATCGAAGCTGCTGAAGTGATTGAAACACCACTTCCAGAGCCAAAAATTGATGCACAAGGTCGCTCTTACGCGACTGGTAAACGTAAAAACGCGATCGCTCGTGTTTGGATCAAACCAGGTACTGGCAAGATCACAATCAATGGCCGTGATCAAGAAACATACTTCGCACGTCCAGTGCTTCGTATGATCCTTGCACAAGCTTTTGAAATTGCAGGTCGTAGCGATCAGTTCGACGTTGTTTGCACAGCAAAAGGCGGTGGTCTTTCTGGTCAAGCTGGCGCGGTTCGTCACGGTATCTCAAAAGCTTTGACATACTACGAACCAGCTCTTCGTCGTCCATTGAAAGCCGCTGGCTTCTTGACACGTGATAGCCGGGTTGTTGAACGTAAGAAATACGGTCGTGCGAAAGCTCGTCGTAGCTTCCAGTTCTCAAAACGCTAAAACAGAAAACGAACAAATTTGTTTGTTATCAAAGGGTTGCAGCTTCTGGCTGCAGCCCTTTTTGCTTTGCAGAAGCTTTACAAGTACTTGATTTAAAAAAGATTACAGTTAGTGTGTTTTGCATAAGGGTTGCAGCATTTAGGTGGCAATTATGCGAAATACAACAAAATCCTATTTGGATTTCAGATATTTAGATAAAAATCTGGCCATTTTCGTTAGACACGTAACGAAGAAGCCCATTTGGTATATGAGGGCAAGAGTTGGCAAACAGTACATCACAGAAAGCTTGGGAACTGTTGATGATGCAGAAGCAATAACAGAGGCACGTCAGCGGTTTTACAAGTTACAAGACCGTCATAAACAAAACATACCACTCAAAGATATTACATTTTCACAATTTTGGACACTTTGGTATGAGCGGCAGTTACAGCGTGGAGACTGGCAGCAGGACCGCATTAATTGGCACAAGAATTACGCCAGGCGCTACTGTATTCCATATTTTGGCAAATATCTATTAAACGACATAACACCAGATGTCGTGGATGGCTATTGGGGCTGGCGTAAAAGCTATTGGAAAGTTGGTGGTGCTGGTGAAAAAGATCGTGGTAAATTTGGTAATGCAGCAGAAACTCCAAGTTCCAAGACATTAAAAATGGAACAAAGTGCAATTAGGCAAATATTGTCTAACGCACATCAGCGACGCATGTTGCCATTTTTGCCCGCTGTTAAAGTTCCTGAAAAAGACAGACGAGAGACTGCTAGGCGGCCTTCGTTTGATGATATGGAATATAACGTTCTGACTACGCAGCTTTATCATTGGAGCCGTGGTGCTGGTATCTGGAAGAATAACAAGCTGCACGAACTTCATTTAAAGCAACGGTTGACCATTCGATTTTTAGTTTTGTTTATGGCGAATACAGGCATGCGTGTTGGCGAAGTAATGCAAATGCGATGGGAAGACGTTAAAAAATTTATTGATACAGACGATGAAACAAAGTTGGAAATACGTGTGAGAGCCGATACGAAAAAAGGCAAAACACGAGCAGTCATTTCGCAACCAAATGCAGTGCGTTATTTGGAAGAGGTGCGCAGCATTAGTAATCATACAGAGCCACAAGATTTTGTTTTCTGCGCAAACAAGGGCAGCAGATTAAGTGACCCCAATAAAACGTTTAAAAAATTCATGTTGGAAGTACCTTATAAGGGCAGGGATAAGGGAATTTTATGTGATGCTGATGGCGATAGAAGGTCGCTTACATCTTTGCGGCATTATTACGCTACTAAGCGCTTGGAGTTGAATGATGCGAAGCTAGACATAGTTGCTGGCAATATGGGAACAGGCATAGTCCAATTGCATAAACACTATTTGCATAGTGATCATGTACGGCGAAGTGATGAACTAACTGCTAACACAAAGAAAGGGAAGAAAAGCAAACAAGCAGAAGAAAAGATCGCGCAAAATATTCTTGAACTTGCCAAAGAGGGAAATTTGGATTTGGCGATGAAATTGTTAAAAGGCTTTTCCACTGTTGATAGCGACAAAAACAAGGCATCCAACTAAATTAGTCAATTCATTTTGAGCTGTGGCAAATTGGAAGTTTGATATTTCTGCCATATAGCTTGAAGGTAAAATTTCTTCTGAAATTATTTGGCAATGAGTGTTTCACGAGTGGGTGTTATCGTTGTTTGCGCGATACCTGTTATTTGCTCGCCTGACAGTGTTTTTAAGTATTTCCATGAGCAAGCTGGTGTCTGCGTGGGCTGTACTAAACAAATTCCACAGGCCAACGATGCCTCTGATAATTACGCTGTATCAATTTCATTTTAAGCAGCTTGCGACGATGCAAAAATTTGGACGTTTCTTTTTTAAACACTCACTATTGCAGTTTGAGCTTCTTAAGAAAAAGTTTTGGTAAAACAAGAACGCCCTATAGCCTGCGCCATACATATGCGACCCTTCGTCTAAATATTGGGGTAGAGCTCAACGCTGTGAGCAAGAATATGGGCACGAGCTACAAAATGCTTGATGATCATTACAGCCACTCTACGACTAGACAACTGGTTGATACCCTAACCAGAACCAAATAGATCTTCATTTGTAAATATGAGGTGTCGCCTAAGCGACACCTCACTCAAACCATATGCATTTCAACTTTGATAAATAAACATAGGAAGGGTCGATGATGATCTGATTAGTAACGAGTGATTTTACCTAAAAATGACAATAAACAATAAAGATATTAAAGAAGCATGGCGTCAATGGACTGCCAAAAAAGACTGGGACTATTTTGTTAGCCTAGCATTTAACCCCCAACCCTTTGGCCGTTATTGGTCAGTACAAGACGCTGCGAGAGATTTGCATGAATGGCATGCTAGAAATGATCGTCTCATGTTGGGCGGTAGATGGCATAACAAACCACATAAACGCACTCAATTCTATGGATTTGTAGAGCATGTGGACAGTAATATTCATTGGCACCTAATGGTTAAGCTGCGCTCTGACAAACATGAAATTTTTGAGACAGAGGCGGGCGATGTCTGGAAAAAACTAATCCCTAGTGGGTCAAACAAGATTAAGCATGCTCAAGCAGATGAGGATGCAAATAAAACGTTTAGCCGTTATTGCGGTAAAGCCATCTACATTAATGATCCTGCAGAAAACATTCAATTTAGCCAGAGTTAAAACTGGAACCTGCAGCTACTGATTTCTTAATCAGTAGCTCTACAATAAATATTTGACCTAGATGTTGGCAACGCTACGCAATATGGGAAATTATTTTACACAACATTACACTCCACTTGCGTGGCGCAATTATAACAAGAAGAAAATAGAGTTTTTGGATTGGAATTTTTGCACTGAGCAGGTGGGTAAGTAATAGTATTGTCTAAATGAAACAACAGCAGATGACAGTTATAGAAGATATTATTAGAAAACATCAGATGATATCCAGAACAACAAATCACTAAATATTCATACTAAGAACTAATGCTATTGGAGTAAGTAACTGCCCAGACAACAGCTGATAAATAAACAGAACAAGAAATCTCAGGAGCAGCATTATGCGTTACAAAGAGATATGTAGAAAAGGCCACCAAGGTTACTGCTTGGAAGAGCTTACAGCAGAAATAAACGAATGCATCTCTGCGTTGTTGAAAACAAACAGATGTTCAGCAACTAAGAAAATTGACTGCTAACAACATGAGTTCAATTTTAAACAATTCATCTGCAATACTCAAAATGCTACCATTCTCAAAAGCAATATAAAGATGTTGATAAATGGAGATGTAAGAACTACAGCGGATAGCGATGGAATCTATCTCAGAGAAACTTAAAATTTATGGGGGTAAGCAGCAAATGAAACGAATAGTTGATATTGGCTTTCAAAAAGTAGGTTGCTGGAAATTAAAAGAAGAACAGGTTGATTTAGAACTAAATAGCCAAGAAAACACTAATAATGTGCTGTACGCATTCGTGTGCGAGGGAAAGGTAATGTACGTAGGAAAAACTACGCAGCCTTTGAAAAAACGAATGTATGGATACCTCAAGCCAGGGAAAGCACAATCAACAAACATAAAGAATAGAAACAATATTCTTGCCTCATTGAAAGCAGGTCACGGCGTTGATATTTTTGCACTACCTGACAGTGGATTGCTTAATTATGGTGGATTTCACGTTAATGTGGCGGCAGGCTTGGAGGATAGCTTAATCTCAAATCTAAGCCCCTCTTGGAATGGTATGCAGAGTAAAATTACTGGTCTAACTGGTGATCCCAAAGGGAAAACATCTAATTTTATTGGCCAAACCGCTAACGAGAATATTGCGGAACCAATATCAAATGACGTCGATCAAAAGTTCCAATTTCAGTTACGTAAAACATACTACAATCAAGGTTTCTTCAATGTCCCAGTAGCCTATATGGAGGCGTTTGGTGAAGACCATGATCGTATAGAAATATTTTGTGGAAAACATTTAGCCCTGATTGATGGGCATATAAATAGATCAGCAAATAATACTAATTCCCCAAGAATAATGGGGGGTAGCCAATTGGCCTATTGGTTTAAAAATAGCAAAAACCTTGATGATAAAATAGAAGTTACGGTGCTCTCCCCTAACTCCATTTTAGTTGAATGAATAATTTCCAAAAACTTTTCAAATACATGCCATGAAATTTTAATAATAGCTGTTGAATGGGTACCAACCCATTTCAACAGAACTTGTTGTCTGTAAGAATAGTGCTCAAAATGATTTTTGGTTTTGCAAACACAGCTACGACATAGTCAGTTGGACGTTTTATTTTTAAACATGTTGAGGTACTAGGTGGCGCGCATTTTACGGGGTCTTAATATCAACATCGTGAAATGTACGGATAACTTACTCCTACGGATGGATTTTATGTGATGAAAATATGGAACGAACTAATTCAATTAAGGTCTGAGAACCAAGACTTGTCACAAAGAATCAGAACTTGTGCGAGTATGATAGTTGCTTGCTTAAATAGTGAATCAAGCGATAAAGAAAAACGAGAACTAACCAATAGATTAGTTAGAGTTTCGTCTGAAATAGGTGACTATAGAAGATCAGCAGATGCGATATCTGAGGAAGCTCGTTTGTATATAGCTCAATTTGGTGAAAAGCGAAGGAACGGCATTGTTAGAATTCCAAAAGAACTAAAGAAAGATCTTATGCATGAGCATTTGGTCCCTTGTGCCTTTCTATCCCAGACTATTTTTTCATCGCGACCTAGCAGAGAAGAAATTCATAAGTTACTTATAGAATACGGTATTAGATGCATAGTCTTGAAAGAAGAAGACGATAAAATTAATGCCGCAAAATTAAATAAATCAATGCCAGAAAATTGGCAGCTTGGGCACGACCCATTTTTACGATATCAGTTAGCTGGTATTAATAATTTCACCGTTAAAGAGAGGCATATTCATCCGTAAGGTTTCACTTTTTATTATTACTAAGCTCATTGGAAATTCAAAATCCAGAAATAATTTGAAGGATTAAATTTGAATGGATTATTTAGAACGCGCCATCAATACCAACCCTGTTATGTCGCTGACCAAATAGCAGGCATAAGGTATTTGGGGAGAAAGCGGTTCTCTTCTATTTCTGCATATTGTTTTTCAGAAATGGCGTTTGATTTCCATTAGAACAGTTGTAGGTATTGCAACGGAACCATTATCAAATTCTTCAAAAATTTTACCGTGACTATTACCAGCGTTGGTTTTCATTGATGCAAAGTGACTATTGAAATTTTTCGCAAGAATACCTTGCTTCACACAATGGCTTCGCAAGCTATCAATGCTAACGTTTCCTGCTTCACTAAGATTAAGAAAAGCTCTTACAATTTTATGATTAAATTGATTTGGATGCTTTGCCCAAAGTTCAATTTTACTAAGTTTTGGAAAATCACCATTAATTCCCTTTTTTGATTGTTTGTGCACCAGATTGCTTTTGGTTACGCTTACCGCAGGACTATTCGTGGAAGAAACAGGAAAAGCCTTCTGAACGATTTTCGTTATTCTTTTCGTACGGTAATTCATTAGCGCCTCAATATTTTTCTCCCAATTTTCAGGTAAATATGGTTCGTTCCATTTTAGTTCAGAATACCATTTTGGAACTTCTCCTATTCTAAAACCACTTCTTCCATTAAGTGAATCCTCGCCATAAAGGTCAATGTATCGTTTGTAGAATACAGCCTTTATAATTCTTGAATTATCTGTGGGTCGCGCAGTTCCTTTAGGCAGCAAAATCACATTACTGGCACAAGAAAAATCACCAAAAGGCAATAAGTCGTCATCTATCTCAGAGAAAAATTGTTTTTCAAATTCTAGTTCAGATTCTTTATGTGTGAAAATATGGGCGAGTTCAAATTCAGACAGTTCTGACTTTTCCCAATTTGGGCCACTGTACGTTTTTCCACTTTTAAGAAAACACCAAATATGGCGTGGAAACGTATTGTCATCAATTATGGCCTGATATTCAAAATTATAACTTCTTTTTTTACCTTTACCACTTACGTAACGCCTAACCCCAGGGAATACACAGGCAGAACCATCATACAGATAGTTTTCTGTATCAATCTTACCAGCAAAAAGTTCGTCAAAATAGCTTTGTTCGTTCCTATTGATATATTGAATGCGACTAATTATTTTGGGATGAATATGATAGGCTAAATTAGCTAAAATAAAGCCCATTTCGTATTCATACTCGTTGAGTCTATTCTGTAAAATCATGCTTTTTCTCTGTAGTTAAGATGGCACAATTCCCATCGATATCTCTTACTTCTATTGATGCTTAGTACTCAAGTTAATCAAGATGACATCTAATATAAATTATTTTCTTGAGCTTTCAGCGATCAGAGTCTTTCTTAACGTCCCACACAAACTATCCAAAGATATCTTCTCTTCACCTAGAGGTTCTTCTGCATAGTGCCGCCAACGTCTTGCTTCAAAAAAAAGGCATATCCATAGTTCAGTTGCACTTCCGCTCCATATTCCAGTTACAGAAGCTTCTTCAGCGCATTTGTTTGCAAAATCGCCGCAGTCCTTTAATCCTAAAAGAGGTGCTAAAGAATAACCATCTATGATCATTGATAAGAATGCTCCTTCATCCCACATCAAGGGATCTGGTATTTGCTTAAAATCACCTTGCAGAACTGCATTTACCCAATCTGGACCATTCTGATGCTCATAATGAGTTTTGAGAAGCAAGCCATCTAGGTGGCTGATTTCGCCCAATAGTTTTTCGTTCCACGTGGGGGGATCTATCAATAACGATGCATTTTTATCAGCCCACTCATTGACATCTACCTGATGGAATCGAATAAATGGTCCCATTTTTCTTGCCAGTAATCTATCAGAATTTACGTGAAATAGTACGACATCGGCTGAAATGTCGAATGATTTTGCAATATCATCAACAGTTAAGAGTTGTTCAGGCATATGTTTTGTCCAAGTAGGGGCTCAAGTAAAAGTGTTATCCAAAAAGAGTAAATCATTGCACTTAATCGTGATACCTGCCTTGCTGCGGATTGAATCCAAAAGCGTATAACTAAATTATTTCTGCAACTATATTGAGGATTTCATCATTCACGTCAATATAGGGCCTCCTAGTCCACGGAGGCCTTTGGATTGACAACCCAAAAGCGATTGCAGCGGCAACACAGCCACTTGGACGTTTTGTTTTAAAGCATCTTGATGGTAATAATTAGTGCGCATTTAAATAGAAGTTCATCTTTGCTAGAACTTGTTGAATTGAAGAAGGGCAAGCTTAGCATCAATTTGACGTCTTTATTTTGAACATCCAAATAGATCACTGACAAACATGAGCGGCTGATTTGGTGTCAAATGCTGACCAAACAAAGAAACGTTTAAGCGTGTTGATAGATCGCTTGAAAACGGATCGCACAGTTTCAAAACGCGATCAGCTGCTGTGCTGATTAAAGAAGAGTTTGAGACGAAAAAGCCTGCGTTCAAAGCAATATTAAATAGAGTAGGCTAGTTCAGTATCTCATGTAGAACTTCAATGTTCTTAATTATTATTTTGAACGACTTTTCAGCCTGTACGTCATCTATCTTTGCAATCAAATCAGGATAGTTCATCATTTTATTAAATATGTCGTCCATATATGAGGCGGCCTCATTGCGCCAATCTCCTTCGTCAATTAGTGACAACGCTAGATGTCGCCACGTGTCATAATTCCGTTTGAATTCTTTTGCTTTTTCATTTTGTGATTCTTTCAAAAAAAATCCATAAACGGCAGCAAAAATAGGTACTGGCTCAAACATTTCCTTATATTTATTGGCTACCTTTTCACGACTAGGTTTAAATAATCCAAACACTGCTATTCACCGCCTTCATCAGTTTTCTGCTTTGATTGTTAGATATCAACATACAATTTCATTACTTGATATCTCTAATACGCGACTATTAACTCTAAAATACCTATGTATTAAATTCCAACCAACTTTCCTCAAAGGATCAATCTGGTTAGGTACAGCACACAAGTTACTCCTCATTACTTTCAATAGCATTTGGTGATACTCAGAAATACTTTCATATCCTCGCTGTTGGTAACTATAAATCAAGTCACCCTCATAGGTAATTGTCTTACGATCACAATCAGTTTTTACACTAACTAGGATAAAATTCTCATTTGAGGACTTTTCGCGCATTTCTCTACTGTTTAATTGAGTCTCTGCATTTTTCATTTGCGAACATATAGTTGATGCCTGAACAGGATTTACCATTATCAAACAGGCTAATACCGTCAGAGCGACTATCATGAATACTAAACGGTTGGTTGATTGAGTCATTAAGTTGTTCTTTTAAAACATGTAATTCAGACAAAAAATTTGCTTATAGGTTACCTATATCATCCGCCAACCAAAGAGAATGTACCATATGCCATTTGGTAGAATTGATGAATAGCCTATACCAATGTAGCCAAGCGCCATAAATAAAATAAAAGTCAAAATTTGGCCAAATGACAATCCTGCTTCATTCTCCATGTTGCCAGCCCCCTCTTTAGTGTAGAATGTAAGCGAACTCTATACTACTATAAAAGGATGGGCAAATGAGCAAGATATACATCTACCTTGGACTAGCGCTATTGATAGCGCTAAGCATAACATTCATCTATTTTGATATTGGGCAAGATCACCCATTATCTTATTTGCTAAAATGAATGCCAAATTTATTTAAGATGAATATCCCCTGGATTTGCATTCACTCTAGAGATTAAAAAAACGGATCAATTTAATGGGAGAGCCTCAGCTTGCATTTGTTTATCCTCTGAAATATTACAGTCGTATTCATTTCCAATCTAATAAGCATTTAGAAATCTAATCAGATTGTCCCGCAAGTCTTGTGGATCAGTGAATGCATTTTTTCCCTTATCAGTAAACAGATGTGATAACGTACCAGACGCAGAAAAATTAGCGTCTACGTTTCCAGCTATTGTATTCTTTAAAATGAGGCCCATAGTTTCCCCACCAATCTGCATGACATTACCAACGACTTCATCGTCAGAAGCGTCACAAACCATATCAAGCCAAGAAGCAGCCTCTTCTAGATCAAGATTGAAGCAATCTTCTGATTGAAGAAGCCTGGTCATCGCGTTTACAACAGTTCCTCCTGATATAGATTGATCAGAATGGGCCACAAAATCTAAGCTGCCAAATACAAAAAGCGCCATTACTTGATTGAACATAATTTCAGTAAAACCTTTGTCTGAGGCAAGGTTCTTTGCAGAGGCCATCTTGTTGCCAATAGAGATCAACTTGTAAAAATTAAGTCCATCCTGAACAAGTTTAACCAGCACTACATCATCTTCAGAACTATCACTATCATCACTATTTTCAGCTTCATCAGGAATATCAATACAACCTAAAACACTTTCAAATCCTTTGAATTTAAAGAAACCCTTCATCTTGACACAGGTGACTGCTGAACTATCAGGGCAGCCAAAAACCAACCTCTGGCCAACTAACTCTCTCAATACTTGAGTGTGATGATCAAACAGATGTTTTTGCCCACATGCGCAATCAAAAGGAGTGCCCGCATATATGGATGTGTCCATCTGACAAGGCCTTCCTCCAAAGGTTTCCGCCAGAAACACTTCAAATCTTTCCGTTCTCATATAGCATTCCTTTTTAGGCAGGACGTTAGCAGCACAATCATCGCGGAATATGGCCTATTTATGGCTTTCTATCACAGAATGCATTAATATTATATTTTGTACTATTTTTACAGGTGCGCAGATATAATCTGTAAGGTGCTGATACACCTCAAAACAAACACCCTAGCGCTACATCCATTGATATGATTATATTCTACTTTAGCAATCAACTTTAATAAAATACGAATAAAACACATATTGTGTCGTCGCTGTAATGCAAATCATGACAAGCCTGCTATGGCAGAATTGAATGCAAGAAAAGATGATACGGCAAAAAATGTATTCATTTGCTTTTGTGGAACAGAGTTCAAAATAATAGGAAGATGAAAAATTGAAAAAATATGTTTGTCCACACTGCGACTACCATCACAACCAAGAAGAAATGAAGAACCTAGCTAAAACAGAAAAGCCCACTGATGGAATGATGATTATGACGTGCTCTTGTGGAGGTAAGTTTCAATGGGAAAAGATGCCAACATTTGAAGAATTTTCTGATCCAGACAAAACTCATATAATGATCAAAGCAGACTAGATATTTCCAAGAATCCACATCGTCAAGCTACTGTAAAGGGCTCAGACTACTTCAACCGCAGCCTTGAGCATTTCATCATTAACGTCAATATTGGGCCTTCTAACCTCCACAGGCCTTTAGCTTGTTTTGGGTGGATAGCAAAACAGAAGCGATTGCAGTGTCAGCAGAGCCAATTGGACGTTTTGTTTTTAAACATCTTGATGGCAATGTGCAGTGAACTTAGAAGTAGTGTTTAGCGCCTAGATAGAAAATACAGTGTTGCTGAAGGGCAGGCATGGCATCGTTTGGACGTGTTATTTTTAAACATCCAAACACATTACTGACAAATAGGAGCGGCTGATTTGGTGTTGAATTCTGACCAAACAAAGAAACGTTTGCGCGTTTTAATAGAGCGGCAGAAATCGGATTGCGCAGTTTCAAAACGTGATCTGCGTGCTGTGCTTACTAAAGAAGAATTTGAGGCCTATGAAGATAATTGGCAGTCACATAAAGAATTTGAAGAAGGTATGCGTAAAGCCCCTGACGGCTTGCTGGACTATTTGGCGTTGCTGAAGAGTGCTGACGCTTTAACTGGACGCGCAGAAAAAATGTATGCCAAGGGCAACTCAGCTAGATCTGTCGTTTTGTATCGTGAGGTGCAGGCCAAATATGAACGTGCCTATGAGAATTTGAGAGAAGCTCTGTCTACTGACTCTAGTTTGGCCATGTGGCTGGATAGAAATTTCAATTTTACATCTAACGAAATGCCAGATTTAACAGCAGAAGATGCGCCAAGATTGCGTTATGGGCGATCACTTAATAAGCAAGGTGGTAACTCTAAAAAGATGAAGATCAAGGACTTGAAGCTCACAACTTTGGAAGACAAGTTGGCAGATTTAATGAAAACGAAACATCAGGGAAAAGAAGAACAAGCTTCTATTGGAACCAAAAATATATTTGAAATCTTAAGTAGATCACGCGACGATTAAACAAGATGCCTCGCGCAGCATGGCCAATTAAATCACTTCAACCGCTGCCTTGAGCATTTCATCATTTACGTCAATATAACGCTGTGTCGTGCCTAGATGTTTATGACCCGCTAATGTCATAATGACTTTTGGTGAAATGCCATTATGGGCCATCTTGGTGATAAATGAACGTCTTCCACTATGACTGGACGCACCATCAATGCCAGCCCTTTTGTATCGCTCTCCAAATAACTGACAGAGGGTGTTGGGGGAAAAAGAAGTTCTCTTTTGAGTAGTTAGGAGTGGGGCGGTTGGTTTATTGGGAAATACACTGCTTGATTGATAAGTAGTCAATTCCTTCTTCAATTTCTTGCTGACAAATACCAAACGGGCATCATTGCCTTTAGTATATCCAGCTGGCAGTAATATTTGTTCACGAACTGAAGTGCAATTTTCATATATATCGCTGACTTTTAATTGGGCGATTTCTCCAACACGTAGCCCCGCCAAATACGACAGCATAATCGCAACACGATTACGAACTGGATGATTGCCAGCCTCAATTACAGCCAATAAACGCTTCATTTCCATTGAGTTAAGAACACGTGCCTGCTTCATCAAAATCTCACAAAATAGTTGATTAATACAGCTAATATTATGTTGTCTGATGAGGCCAGTCGCAACTGATGAAATAGAGCCTATCGTTTCAATGGCTTATAGTAGAACCTAAGAAAAATACAGTTTTGTTAGGTTCTGAAGCCCAACTAAATTACACTCTCTAAATTAGTATTGAAATTTATTGAGCACAACATGAAACAAAAACGAAACTCACTAACTGAGTATGAAGTAAGTATCATAAAAAACCTTTTAGAAAGGCCAGAAAAATATCAAAATCAGGAAATTTCTGGAATGATAAATCGCTATAGAGGCGACGCTTCAAAAGATATCAATGCTGGCAGAATATCAAACATCAAAAATGGTCAAATTAAGAAATATTTGGGCATAGGCTCTGCAGACAATGCAGCTACAGATGCTTTCCTAAGTACTTATAATTCTCATAAAATAATAATAACAGATGATGCTGCGCATATCAGTGAAACTACATTAGCAAAACTATTGCCATTGGCGAAAGACTCTACAACTCATTTGGACATAATTGAGACTGACCAAATTGAATGCAAGAAAGGTTTCAGCCTGCCAATCAAAACTATTGCAGCCTTTGCTAACAACAAAGGTGGTTATTTGGTTTTAGGAGTGGTGGATAAGACTTGGGAAATTGTAGGCATAAAAGAAGCCAAGATTAAGAGTTTTGACTTCAATCAGCTAAATCAGACTATCAGATCAAACTTAGGAATAGAAATTGAAGTTAAGCGAAAAGTGTTGGATTTTGTTGGTAAAAAAGTTGCTGTTTTCCATGTAGCACCAGCACATACAAAACCTGTAATTTTTGCAAAAGATGGAGACGATACGGCTGAAGGAAAAATTTATTACAGATATATTGGAGAAGACAGGCTTATCACAGCCAGTGACTTATCCAAAATTATTGAAGACCGTGTACGTAACTTATCTGAAACAGTTTTGAACAAGCATTTATCTAGAATTTTACAAATTGGCATTGAGAATGCGGCAATTATGGACATCTCTACTGGTGAAGTTGAGGGAAAGGCAGGTAGTTTTTACGTTGATGAAAAATTGCTGCCTGATTTAAAATTCATAAAGGAAGGGGAATTCGTTGAAAAAGCAGGGAAGCCAGCTTTACGATTAGTTGGCGAAGTCCAAAGCAATACTGCGCCACTACAATTTATTAAGGAGGAGGTTTTCAAAATCTATCCTTATTCTTACAAAGAATTGGAAACAGAGGTCAAAAAGAATAAACCATTAATTAAACAGTATGAGTTTAACAGGATCATTAAGGAAGAAGCTGTGAAATTGAATAAAGAGTACTCAGACTTTCTATTCACAAATAAATTGCATGCAGAAAACTATGCAAATTCTGGAAAGTTACCTAGTAGTGCTATTTCACGTTACAATGAAAAAGCACTAAAATTCATACTTTCAAAGCTCTAACAAGCACTTCACCTAAACACAATAGAAACTGCATATCCACATTTTGTAACTTGAGCGATAACGCTGTATTCAAATTTATGTGCGTAATGATTACCTTAACTGACCTTAAACGCCTTGCTTCATTTTAGACAGCAAAGTGTCTACGAATCTAAGGGCTATTCAGTTTGGGCGTAAATTATTTGAACATGAAAGCATGATGAATGACAAAAATGCGCTGAGTTGATGTTGAATACAGAATGGTCAAAAAAACGACGGAACAGATCATTGCCATTGATTATGTAGAAACACCGATATTCGCAGGTCAATTTTACTTAAAATTGTTTGCAAAAGTAATACATTAATTTTTCATATAAGGTAACTTCATGAAAAATATCATGTTTTAAAGTGTATAGTTAGCAAAACGTTAATCTCTATCGCTTCGGCGATATTGGAAAAATTAAAAGGGCTGCCTTCGGGTGGCCTTTTTTTTGTCGAATTTTCACTGGTATTGAGACATGTGAAAGAAGTGTCATGCGTTTTTGCTGGCCCGTCTACTTGACAGTCGCCATTATAGTTGTATATACAACTTAATACTAGACGCTCTAAAAAGCGAAGTAGGATCCAGCAAAGGTACATTCAGTGCCTTGCATGTGTTCCGGTATGGGGAAAGCCCTAATTGGCCCATCTAAAAAGGACAAATTGATGACAGTTTCTGATAACACCATTGTCGTAACTGGCAATACAAAGCCGGTAGTTAAAAAACAACGGGTACCATTAACTCTATTAGCGATCAGCTTATCTGCCAGATTGTTATCGATCGTAATGCCGTGGCTAGCAGCGCGTTGGCTGAAACATATTTTCATGACACCGCAAAAATATCACCAGCCAAAAAGGGAGCGGGAGTGGATGCAGGGTGCAGAAACCAATTTTTTTGCCTTTGCTGAAAATCAGTTTCTGCCGCTTTACAGTTGGGAGCCCAGTCGCCCTTCAGAGTCGGCTATGAAACAAGTTAAAATCCGATCGATCTTGCTCGTACATGGGCTTTCTGGTCGAGGCAGTCAGATGGGAATGTTTGTTCAGCCGTTACTTGATATGGGCTTTCGGGTAGTGACTTTCGATTCTCCTGCTCACGGTGAAGCCGATGGTACTCAAACGGCATTGCCAGAAGTTGCTGACGCACTTGAGAAAATAACGGACCATCTCGGACCGTTACATGGCATTATTGCCCATTCCAATGGTGCTGCTGCTACCACGTTGGCGCTGTCTCGCGGCATCAAAGCAAACTGTGTCGTCTATGTTTCCCCGCCGGAAGACTTAAGCGGTTACTTGCACCGCCTTGCAATGATGATCGGCTTTAGCAAGGTTGTGACCCGGCGCACTCAACATAAGCTGGAGGCAGTTTCAGGGATGAACTTTGAGGCAGCAAGAGGCACCTCTCTCGCGCCTCATATGAAAATGCCTGCTCTTATTATCCACGATAATAAAGACCGGATGGTGCCCTATGACGAAGGGCGCAGGTTGGCTGAGGCTTGGCCAGAAGCGGAGCTCTGTACGACAAGTGGCCTCGGTCATTCCCGGATTTTACGCGATCCCGAGGTTGTTCGACGCGCGACCCAGTTTCTAACGCAAACAATCTAAAATTCTAAAACTATTTTCAGGAGATATCAGTATGAGTAAAGTTAGCGGAAAAATTGCCTTCGTCACAGGCGCAAATCGAGGTATTGGCCGGGCTTTCGTCGAAGAATTATTGAAGGCGGGCGCGAAGAAAGTTTACGCAGCAGTACGGAATACAAACACTATAGTTGATTTGATTGCCAGCAGCGATGACAGGGTTGTTTCCGTCCAATTGGATGTCACTAAACCTGAAATGATCGAAAGAGCCGTTGCGGCATGCGCTGATGTGGATATTCTGATCAATAATGCCGGCGTCGCCATGTTCAAAGGTTTAATCGCTGCAGAGGATCCAATGGCATCCCGCTATGAGATGGAAGTCAATTATTTCGGGACACTGAACATGACACGCGCCTTCGCCCCAATTCTTGCCGCCAATGGAGGAGGTGCAATCGTCAATATGTCGTCCATTATCGGTCATGTGAATTTTCCAATACTCGGATCTTATTGCGCCGCAAAAGCCGCCGTTCATTCTTTAACTCAAGGTGTGCGTGCTGAATTGGCGGCCAATGGAACTCATGTCGTTGGTGTCTACCCTGGTCCTGTAGAAACGGATATGGGGGCACATTTCCCTATGGATCGAGCAGATCCTGACTCTGTGGCCAGAACCGTATTGGAAGGTCTCGAAAACGGGGAGGAGGAAATCTATCCTGATGCGACAGCAAAAGAGCTACATGCGGGGCTGCTTGGCGATCCAAAAGCGGTTGAAAAACGTGCAAGCCAGATGTTGCCACGCTAAGAAACGATATACTTCTATCACTTTACAAAGAAACTTCGAGGCGAAGAAATACGTCGCCTCGAAATCGCTTCTTTGTAATTATTCAGAAGGAACCGTTGGCATTTTAATACCGGCAATTTCCTGCATCATACGGATCACCTGAGTGCTGTAACCGGACTCGTTATCATACCAGACATAAAGCACCATGCGATCACCATCAACAATGGTTGCCTGTGAATCCACTACACCTGCGTGGGTGGAGCCCACCATGTCACTGGAAACCAGTTCTGTGGACGATGTGTAATCAATTTGATCTTGCATCGGAGAATACAGAGCTACATTTCGAAGGTATGTGTTGACCTCCTCAATGTTGGTTTCGCGTTTCAGATTGAGGTTCATGATCGCCATGGAAACGTTTGGTGTTGGAACTCGGACGGAATTACCTGTCAGTTTGTCCTTCATTTCTGGAAGGCATTTTGCAACGGCGCTGGCGGCACCTGTGCTGGTGAGCACCATGTTAAGCGGGGCGCTGCGGCCGCGACGGTCACCACTGTGGAAGTTATCGATCAAGTTTTGATCGTTAGTATAAGAATGGATGGTCTCTACGTGTCCGTTTTTAACCCCATACTCATCAATGATGGCTTTCAATACCGGCGTGATGGCATTAGTTGTGCAGGATGCTGCACTCAGGATGGTATCAGAAGCTTCAATGTCGCTATGGTTTACGCCATATACAATGTTCTTGATATCGCCTTTACCAGGGGCGGTAAGAAGCACTTTCGAAGCTCCCGGACATTTGATGTGTTGGCTCAGGCCTTCTTCATCGCGCCACATGCCCGTATTGTCCACAACCAGAGCATTGTTGATGCCATATTTTGTGTAATCCACCTCGGCAGGTGAGTTTGCGTAAATGACTTTGATATAAACACCATTTGCAATAATGGCGCTTTCTTCTTCATCCACTTGGATGGTGCCGTTAAAGGCGCCGTGGATTGAGTCGCGACGTAGCAGGCTCGCGCGTTTCTTCAAATCGCCGTCTTTGCCGCCACGAACTACAATGGCACGCAACCGCATCTTATTGCCGGAGCCAACACGATCGATCATCATGCGCGCTAGCAGGCGACCAATGCGGCCAAAGCCGTAAAGCACAATGTCTTGGGGCTCTTCGAGGATACTGCTCTTACCAGTGTTGATACTTTCCAGTTGATCATTCAGAAAAGCTTCGGCTGTACCGCCTTCTTGCATAAATTTGTGGCAAAATTTTCCCAGATCGACACGAGCCGGAGCCAAATTCATAGTGGTCATGGTTTGAACCAACTCGAGGCTTTTGCTGATATCAAGCTCTTCGCCAACCATCTGAAGGGCATAACGATGGGCTTTAATGATATCGATTGTGTTGTTGTTCAGAATACGGCGACCGAAGATCCTGATTGTAACACCGTTATCACGGTATAGCTGTCCAACCAGTGGAATCATCTGTTCGGCCGAACTTTGTTGTACTTTCCACTTGTCAAAGTGCTCGGCGCTTGAATTCATCATACTCAAATATCCTGTGATCTTTATAGCTTATGGCTAATAGCCACCTTGTTGGTGCTGGACCGATGCTACTGAAGTAGCCTGCCCTGTATGGCACGACCTAGGTGGCTTCTGAATTTGATCCAGAAAATAGCCAAACTTACACCATATGGAAACCCTAAATTTTCCTCCTTTAGAAACTAGTTGGATTAGAAGAATTTAGTTTAGAAACACAGGATGAAAAACACGAATATGAGGTCGCTCATTGATTTTTTCTGTTCTCGTATTTCTTTGAGTTGCCTCCGCTATAGATCCGTACTGAATAAAACGAAATGCGCATTCAATTCTGTGTTCAGTTTCGGTGGTACCGTAACAACTGTAACAAAAATTATATTAAACAGATGATTACAGGGTAGATAATATTCAATTATATAAGTAATATCCTGATATAAAAAGAACTTCTAAAGAGGCGTTAGTATGAGTAGTTTGCGTTGGGAAAAGAAAATTGCGTTTGTCATACTGGCTTTCGCGACATTAATAGTAGTAACTAAGCCTTTAGATGCTTCGGAATACAGAATTTCTACGATTGATACTGATCGGGCACGTTTACTTACCACGAAAGCAAAAGCCGCCTATGAGGCCATTGGCCAGGATGTGAGCTTTCATTTTCAACCATCCAAAAGAAGCCTGCTTGAAGTTAATTCTGGAAAGTATGATGCAGAGCTGGCACAAGTTCAGGGCGTAGAAGATTTATTTCCAAATTTGGAAATGGTTCCGGAACCTATATTCGAAGTGTCTGTTTCTGCAGTGGTTCGAAAATCTTCGGACATTACCTCAGTGTCTTGGGATGATCTCCAAACGCTCACATTCGCAACACCGTTTATAAAAAGGTTAGTAGAAAACCGAACAGGTGGCAACTCAGGTATCACGGTGCAGTCTCCAAGAGATATTGTTCATATGGTTTCCCATGAGCGTGTGGATGTGGGGATTATGCTCACGATCGATGCGATAGAGTATGCCGCACTGGATAATAAGGTAATTGTCGTGAGCAAGCTGGTGGAGAAAAGGCTGTTGTATCATTTCGTTCATCAAAAACACCGAGAGCTAATTCCCGCACTAACGAAAGCTCTCCGAGAAATAAACAAGAAAGGTCTAACCGCAGGAGTGGCGTTTTAGAGCAGGGTTATTGATACATGCTCTCAATAAAGGAGCCACAATCGGTGGCGCCTTCGTCACTAATTCGCAAATACATCCAATAATGAACCAAAAGAAGCATTCCAACCGCCACCAATACCCAAGCGGGCGTCTTCTGATCGTACCGCTGAGTGGATCAACTGTACATACGTCCCCTTACCTTTTGCTTTGAAATTGACTTCAACGCGGGAGTAGGGGGACGCATCACGTTCACCGTCTGCATGAGTGATTACATGACACCATGAATAAATCAATTGTTCGCCCGGTTTGATTTCTTGGTATTGCCCTTCAAATCCAATGGTTTTGGCATCGTCCTTGGATTTTATGAACTCCCATACTCCGCCCAGATGTAAGTCGATTTTTGCAGAATGCAGGGAGTTAGGTGCTGTTCCGAACCATTTGATAATTATATCCGGATCAGTCCACGCATTGAAAACACGTTCTGGACTTGCCGGAAAATATCCCTCAACCACAATAGGGTCGTTGCCGGGCTCACTTGTCATGAAGTTCATTATTTATCATCCTCAGTTGCGAGATAGAGCGCCAGATTGTCGAATTGTTGTGTCCAGAAGGCTTGGTAATCTGTAAGCCAGCTTGTCGCCTGCTTCATCGGTTCTGCATTCAGTCGGCAGTGACGTGTGCGCCCCCGTTTTTCAACGACCAGCAAACCTGCGTCACTTAAGATATTCACATGCTTGGATACAGCTGTTTGTGACATATGGAAAGGTTCGGCAAGCTCTGACAAACTAGTTTCCCCTTGCATTAACCTGCCCAATATGGCGCGCCGTGTTCCGTCGCAAAGCGCTGCAAAAGTTTCGTCAAGATTTTCCATCTGTATCGGTCTTTCCTATATGGCTCTATGTAACCCGGTTTCGAGAACGACATCGTTGAGCCGTACTTACTGAAAGGAAATTAACACTTAACCAAATGGTTGACAATATATTTAAACTGTTTTACTAAACCAATTGGTTCACTATAAAACCGCATTGTTTATAACAGGAGAAGAATATGTCAAAATTTGTATATATCTATCATGGGAATGAGAAACCAGAGAGTGCAGAAGCGGGTGCTGCTTTAATGGCACGTTGGGGAGCGTGGATGGAAAGTGTTGGGGCCGCGATGGTAAACCCGGGGGCACCAGTGGGAATGTCCAAAACACTAAGTTCCAATGGTGTAGCCGATAATGGCGGCTCAAACCCTATATCTGGATATTCAGTTGTAGAAGCTGATAGCTTCGACGCTGCAGTTGAGATTGCGAAGGGGTGCCCACATTTAGATATTGGTACAATTGAAGTTGCCGAAGAGATGTCAATGTAGTTTTAAGAATTTAAAAAGGCGCCAAGGTAGTTATTGGACCTTGGCGCCTTTTTTTTGATTAGTCGGACTTCTTATCCTGAGGTCCGGTTTTATCTAGATTACCCGGTGCAAACACACCGCCAAACGCACCCTTGCCAGGGCTTTGAGGGACTGCTTTCTTCCCGGTTTCCTTGTTCAGGTTGTCCGGTGCAAATACACCGCCAAATGCACCCTTATTTGGGCTTTGAGGAAGAGTTGAAGAGTTCGCAGGAGCTGTGCTTTGTGTTCCTTGCGTTGCCTTCTGTTGCTCCAGACGTTTACGTTTAATATCTTGAATGCGTAGATCCTGCAGGATGCGTTTTTGCTCCCGCACATCCAGAATACATTCTTTCGGGCTATAGACTTGAGAAAACCAGATAGTGGTGAAACCGCCAAGTGAAATCAGGACAAGTACAATTGCAGCCGGATTACCACGTAAGAATTTCGGTAGCTGAAAACTCCCAGTTACAGCACTTAGTGGTGCGCCGTTATTAAGAGCAAGTTGTTGCCGGCGACGATACACTTCATGAGCCAGTGCTCCGATCACGGTCAGGCATATGATAATAAATGCCAATGCCGAGATAGAAGGGTCGATACCGTAACGAACCTTTTGAGCAAGTTCGATCGTTAGAGTAGGGAACTTGCCAAACGTAAAGGTCGTTGTGTTGTAGTTCTCAAAGGATGCAAGAAATGCCAACACAGCAGCAGAAGCAATGGCAGGCTTCATGAAAGGCAGTAAGATTTTTCTAAACGCTTGAGCGTTTGAAGCGCCAAGATCTAGTGCTGCTTCGGTAAGGCCTGTATCAAATCGTTGAAGTCTCGCCACGAAAACGAGCATACAATAGGAAGCAATAAAGGTTGATTGCCCCAAGATGGTCAGGAAAATTCCGTTTTGAAAGAAGCTTCCGCTGCCAAAACCCAACATAACACTGACACGGTCCCAAAAAACCAAGGTTGAAATACCGAGCACAACACCCGGGATCAAGATCGGTGCAATCACAATCGTGTAGTAGGTAGCCCGCATTTTTGGCCAAATTTGGGTCAACATCAATGCACCGGCAAGGCCCATCACAACAGATAGGATAACCGTTCCAAAGCCGACAATCAGACTGTTTTTTAAGCCAGTAATGATACGCTCGTCCTGCGCCAAAACATCAAACCATTCAAAAGTCAGGCATTCCCACGGTGTTAATTTGGGGAAGCTTGGCGAGTTAAATGCTGTGACACTCATAACGAGGAGTGGGCCTAGCAAGTAGCCAAAGAAGACGACGAGATAGGCGACCAGGAAAAATTTGAGGAGGAAGTTTTCGGATTTCATTTCCCGATATCTCCCATTCTGACTTTAAATATTCGCATCATAGACAATACAATAATCACACATGTTACAAGTAGAACGATGGCAAAGGCTGCGCCTCGAGGCCAGTTTCCGCCTTGGTTGAACCATTGATAGATAATTTGCGTGAACCAAAGGCTCGATGGCCCACCCAGAATTTGAGGGGCGGCCAAGGCGCCAGCGGTCAGCATGAACACCATAGTACAGCCAGAGGAGATGCCCGGTTTCGCATACGGGATAACAACTCGCCAGTGAATACGAGTCCATGAGGCCCCCATATCACGTGCGGCTTCAATCTGATTGCGATCAAGGCTTTCAATCACGTTATAAATGGGGAAGATCATCAACAGGATATAGGCATAGCCAAGTCCCGCGTAGAGCGCCACATTAGCTCGGATGAAATCAACTGGATTGTCTATCAGGCCAAAAACTAGCAGCGTCTCATTGATCAAGCCACTGTCACCAAAAATAATTCTGAAAGCAAACGCCCGCAGGATTTCGTTGATCCAGTATGGAATAATCAGCAGTAATACTAGAATCCGAGTATATCCGCCGCCGCCTTTGGTTTGCGCAAGGTAGTAGGCGATGGGATAACAAATGACCAGATTGAGCAGCGTGACAAAGACAGCAGCCATCAAGGTACGTCCAAAAACGCCTAGATCAACGACATTGTATGAGGTGTCAGCCCCTGGCGCGCCCAAAATGAGATATTCATAATGTTCAAGGGTATATACATCTTTAGGCCCTCCCATTTCAGGGGGAGGCAAATGATGCCTGAACGAGAAATCAAGCATTGAGAGTTGAGGAAGGATGATGAGGACAACCACCCAGAAAACGACAGCGACTAGAAGGAAAGTTCCTAGCCCAATACCATTTTTTTCGAAATAATTTCTGAAGAAATTAGCTATGTTCATTATTCAGCCCTATTCGCTAGCGAGTTCGCCAGCCGGCAGAATAACGGCTTGGTCAGGGTTATATTCCAGTGTCAATTCATTAGAGTGTTTGGATTGACGCTCTTGTCCAACATTGACCAATGACATCTTAATTTCTTTGCCCTGTGCGCCTTCAAGGAACACGTTGTAAATTTGTCCTTCAAATTCTTCATGGAGGACTTTAGCTGTAAGTCTGTTTTGAGCAGCAGATGTGTCAGTTGCAATTTTACACGCCTCTGGACGCAAGAACATCATAGCTGGATCACCTATATTCAAGGATCCTTTAGCCGACGTTGCGATTCTTGCGACGAGATCACCTGATCTGTTTGTGTCAATGACTGCATGGTCGCCATTGATGGATTTTACTTTTCCGCGGAATACATTATTTTCACCAACAAATGAGGCAACAAACGGTGTCGCGGGGTCGTTGTAAATTGAGTGGCCGTCAGAGATCTGGTCAACAATACCGGCCCGCATCACCGCAACATTGTCAGACATAGTAAGCGCTTCACCCTGATCATGTGTAATGTAGATAAAAGTAATGCCAACGCGTTTTTGAATTTCACGTAGTTCGGTGCGCATATGCTGTCGCAGCTTCAAATCCAATGCAGATAACGGCTCGTCAAGCAGCAACACATCTGGTTCCGCACAGAGTGCGCGGGCGATGGCAACACGCTGTTTCTGACCGCCGGAAAGCTCTGAGGGGAGTTTATCTCCTTGGCCAGTTAAGGCGATCATTTCAAGAAGCTCATCGGCACGTTTACGGCGGGCTGCTTTACCAACACCTTGAACTTCAAGAGAAAAAGTAATGTTTTCCCAGACTTTCATAAGTGGGAACAATGCCAGATTTTGGAAGATCAGTGCGGTGGGGCGTTTGTTCGGTCCGAACCCCGCCATATCCTTACCGCCGATCATCACTCTACCTTCGCTGGGTTCCAGAAAACCTGAAACAGCGCGCAAGATTGTTGTTTTTCCGCACCCAGATGGGCCGAGGAAGGAGAAGAATTCGCCGCCCTTAATACTCACATTTGCTTCACGGACAGCGACAAAGTCACCAAACCGGATACAGACATCCTCTAAATCGACGCCAACACCCTTGCTCATAAACTTCTCCAGGACTTAAACACTAAGATTTTTGTTCGCCGCAAAATGAGGCGATTAAAGTTGATGTTTAGACATATCCCGGAGCACACGATTGTGCCCCGGGATATGAAAAACAATTCTAAAAGTTATGAGCTTTTGAATTTGTTCACATATTCTGTGCGGATTTCCGCGTACCAAGGCGCTTGTGGCGGCCATGGGTTCAGGTTTGTGAGCGAAGCTCCTGGATATGCATCAGAGAAGTTTTTCTTATATGCATCTCCAGCAAATCCATCAGCACCGCTTACAGGAGAATTGTAGCCGTGGCTGTCAATTGCTTTACCTGCGTTTTTAGCAGCATATGAGAATTTGATGAATTCATAGATTTGGTCAATGTTTTTAGCGCCAGTAGGCATCGCCATGCCATCAACCCAAGCCATGGATCCTTCTTTTGGTGCTTGATACATGATTGGCTCACCAGCTGATTTAAGAGCCATCGGTGGTCCATCCCAAGTTTGGCCAACAATAACACCCTCGTTCAGTAGGCCGTTTTTCTGTGTATCAGCGTCGTTCCAAAGAAGTTTCAGGTTTTTCTTACGAGCAATACACCAAGCTGTCACTTTTTCCCAAATTGGGCGCATAGTTGCTTCTGACTCGTATGCCTTCCACATGGAACCTGGATCCAACTCGCCAATTGTTTCCATGTAAAGACCAGCACACAACATCATTGAATGTGGACGGCCCATTGTTTTACCAGCGTTTTCTTCACTCCAAACATCGCCGTAACTTGGTGCGTCACCAGATGGTGCCCATTTATCTGTACGCCATGCGATACCTTCAGTACCCCAAATATGCGGCAGCCAATGAGAACCTTTGCCGTCAAAGTTCCAATCTTTATTACCGATGGCGGACATAGCAGGATTAACTTTATCGATGCCAACACGGTTCAGATCAAACGGCTGAAGCAGTTGAAGTGGACCCCACTCAAGACCTTGGTTGTTAGTTGGTGAAACAATATCGAAGCCTTCACCTTTGTTGGCTTTCATCTTGTTGATGATTTCTTCGTTAGAACCGATACCAGTATAATTAATCTTAATGCCGGTTTCTTTTTCAAAATCAGCAATAAATGGTTTTGGCAGGTAATCTGACCACATCAGAATATTGATTTCTCCGGAAGAAGACATCGCATTCTTGATATAGGCAGGACCGGCGAGAGCAAAAGCACCTACTGCTGTTGCTCCTTTAAGCATTGTACGACGGCTAAGTGACGTCGATTTTTGTGTTAATTTTGTCATTTGAGACTCCCAGTTAAAACAAATCCACAATCAGAAAAATTACATTCATTTGTTACACTGCTAATACAGTTTCTAACAAATTTCATTTGATTTTCATTTCTGACGAAAACGATAGCATCACTTCCTGTCCTGTAAAACATTTTTTAATGCTAAACGAGGTTAAATCAATATGAGTATTTCGTAGATCGAGTATGGGAGGCAATTTTATTTCAAAAATGCACACTTTGAAGGCACGGGTTACTGCTAGTTTGTTATGTGAACGTAAGAGAATTCTGCTCAGAGAATAGCACTTTTCCGGAGAATTTTTAGGAGTATAATTTTGAGTTATTAGTTGTAAGGCCGAAACTATTTTGACATTTGCTATTAGAAGAGCATTCTTTTGCACAGATTATAGCCAGCACAAAAAAAATTACTCCGAGGAGAGAAAAATGTCTCAAGGTAACGATCAACGCTTTGATTATATGAATCCCGACATTCCAGAGGGCTTGCCGCATTTTGAAATTCCGCTGGTTACAGCGACGGCTGAGAGCTTTGCAGGCTATGGAACGCTGGTTACTGACCATCAAAAGCATCCGGTTCCGATCACCCAGTGGCCGCACACTGGATGGCGCCCAGTAGATGCCGGTACCGGCGATGAAGGTGGTTATGTTGACGGGGTTTTTGATTTCTGGTGGGAAGGGGATGTTTTGTACGGCGAAAATCTAGCAGTGCAAGACAAGTATGTTCTGGGGTGGAGCACAAATCCCGAAGACGCCAAAACCGACAACCCTAACCCGGATCGTTCAAAGTTGCTTTTATGGCATGCGAACCATCATCCGGATGGCGGACAACTTTTCTATCCCTTGGACGGCCAGCCGTTTATTGCAGCGCTTGCCAAAACTGGCGATGATATGAAGCCTGACGACTGGGTTGCGTTTTATTGCGATGGAAGCTTTGGTATTTGTATTGACGCTGGAATTTGGCATGAAGCGATCACGCCGCTTGATAGCAAAGCACGCTTTTATGATAAGCAAGGTGCTGTTCATGCCCGTATTAGTGCGAATTTTCCAAAAGAATTCGGAGTTCTCATATCCGTCCCGTTAAGGATCCCTGAATAAAATTAGTTTAACTTGAAACTTTTATAGTTGGTTGAATTTCTTAACTTCGTTATGTTTTTTATTTTGAAAAGCGGCATGAAGGTTGTTGGGAATGAGCAAAGTTTTTACCCCGGGACAAAAATATGATCCTATTCCGTACCCTGATCGTCAGGACCTTTCTGTTGAGGAAATGATTAAGCGGAGTGCTGAGTTCTATGTGGCTATCCAAAAACGCCACTCCACGCGGGAATTTTCCGATACACCCGTTGCAAGAGAAGTGATTGAAAACTGTCTAAAAGCGGCCGGTACGGCACCTAGCGGTGCAAATCATCAACCTTGGCATTTTTGCGTGGTTAGGGATCCTGAGATAAAAGCAAAAATAAGAGTAGCTGCGGAAGAAGAAGAGCGTGCATTTTATGGAGGCCGAGCTGCGGAAGAGTGGTTGAATGCATTGGCGCCTCTTGGTACGGATACGGAAAAACCCTTCTTAGAAACAGCCCCATATCTAATTATTGTATTTGCAGAACGCTATGGAGTGCTCGAAGATGGTGAGACATTCAAAAATTACTATGTCAACGAGTCCACGGGAATCGCAACAGGGTTTTTAATCAATGCTCTACACAGTTCCGGGCTTTCTACCCTGACGCATACACCTAATCCGATGAAATTTCTAAACGAGGTGTGTGAGCGGCCAAGTAATGAAAAGGCTTTCCTGATTTTGGTTGTCGGTCACCCTGCAGAAGATGCGGTGATACCGAAAAAATCCCAAATTAAAAAAGAACTTAACGAGATGTCATCGTTTCTGTAACCGTTAAAATGGGAACTATTCATGTAAATTAAATAATATGGCTTCCCTGCCGAACACTTCTTTAACGATTAATAATTAATTTAAAATTCTCCTTATTGTTGCTTTAAGTCATATGATTAAAATCTTTTTGATTGTTTTGTCTCTCTATATTGGTGTAGTTGTTTTCGCCTAAATGCATATGGCTTTGGTGGTGAAAAATGGGGTTGGTCGAATTTTCTAATGTAGATTGGCAGGACAAAAAAGTTGCTGAATTTGCAACTTATTGGAATGGTTTGGGCCGTGAACAAGGACTTCCATACCAATCGGAATTTAACCCAGCAAAAGTACGTCATTTGTTGCCTGGTATTGCCATTTATGAATTGAAACCAAATGGTGACATCTTATGCCGTTTGATGGGCACCGGGCTTTCGGAACAGTTTGGCTGGGATTATACAGACCATAATTTTCTGGAGTTATGGGCTGAAGAGCATCATGATATTGTTCGCGAGAGCTTCAAAACGGCATTGAGTAAACCTTGTGGCATATTCAACAAGATGCATGGCATTTCTGAAACGGGCATTGTTATTAAAGCTAATTCGGTTGGTTTTCCCGCACTTGATGGTGATGGAAATGCAGTTCGGTTAGTGTTTTATTCTGCCACGGAAGAGCCGAATGTCGTTCGTGAGCCAAGAAGAGACAAGGTCATCAAAATAAAAACGCAAGGCCAGTGTTTTGTTGCATTGGACTAGTGTGGACGGGCCTATGTGGTAGTCTGATCTGGAATGTCGGCTAGGATTTTCTCAGTCTCTGTGAAGAGTCGGGCGGCATGAAAACCATCCAAGAGAGCGTGATGCGCCTGTACATTTACAGGCATTACCCATTGATCACCGCGCTGAGAGTATTTTCCCCAAGCAATTCTTGGAATACAGTCATCTGGCCCGCTTGTCGGGTGAGTAAGGCTTGTGAAGTGAACCCATGGTGCACAAGTCAGGTATGTCCAAATATTTGTGTCGGTATTTTCAGTAAGCTGCTTATGGGTTTTGGCCTTGGCAATGGCGGTCAGACATCTTGCATTGAAAATTTGCCAGTCCTTATGAAACTCAAGTTCACAAAATGTGAAGGCATCATCTGCGATCGGGACCGTAAAAGAAGGATTTGTTACATCCAGTTCAAACACCTTGTCGCCCGTAAACCGCGTTCGAAACTCCTGTATCGAATTGACGGCTCGCATAAGCGCATAAAGTGTGAAGTTAAAGAGAGGTATTCCCGTAGCCTTACCAGTGCTCATAAGTGCGGTTACATCAATATCTGCCGTCACACTGAAATGCGGATTTTGCGCCGCACGAAACAGTTTATATGTTTCGTGTCTATTCCAGCAGGAAAGATCAATTTCTTTCATTATTTGGCTCTCCAAGAACTCTGAGCATTACGACTGATTTAGATGCTCCCATATATCACGAATAGGAATGAGCGCGCCCAGTGACATGACGAAACCACCGGCTATTCTTGTAAGCCAGCGACTGTTCCCACTACCCCTGCCCAGTTGGGCCGTAATAGCCCCTGAAAACAATCCGACAGACCCCATGATCAGCAAAGCGTTTAATTGGAATAGAAAGCCGAAAATCACAAATTGTTCAGTGACAAACTCACTCGTTGTGTCAACAAATTGCGGTAGAAAAGCCAAAAAGAACAAGGCTACCTTTGGGTTTAGGATATTCATAAAGATGGTTTGACGAAATATATGTCCTAAAGGCGGTTGCGTATCATCGCGTCCAATAGTGACGGGCGGCGCATTAAAAATTTGCCATCCAATGTAAAGTAGATACGCGGCACCTGCATATTTCACAGCAGCAAAAAGCAGCGGCGAGCTTGCCAGAACAGCTGAGAGACCGAGTGCCGCAAGAATGATGTGAACAAAAATGCCGGTGACGAGCCCCAGTGCTGCAATAAGGCCAGCTTTCCAGCCTTGAGCAAGTCCCCGCATGGCAACATATATTATGTCGGGGCCGGGGGCGATGGTCAGCATGAAAGCAGATGTCATGAAAAGCAATATTGTGGACGTTTCAGGGAACATAAATGGCCTCTTGATAATTACGAGCGTAACGGTACCCATTCCTTGGAACGTGGACAAGGCACTTTTTGCGGCCCAAAACAAATGGGGCACGGACCAGCTATAAAGCTTTAACTTTTTTGTAGTTAAGTAGGGTTTTTGTAAGATTTGAATATCAGCGGTGGGCAAACATGAAATCAAGATCTCAAATTTCAGCTGGAAAAACCATATCTGCTGCGAAGCAACATTCCCGCCGCCAATTTCTTAAAGGGGCTGTGGTTGTCGGGTCCGCCGCAGTTTTGAGCCCTTGGATTGTAGAAGATGCGTTTTCCTCATCCGGTAATCTGAACCTTATGATTTGGCCTGACTATATCCCCGTTTCGCTCAAAGATGGATTTAGAAAGGCAACTGGAATAACGATCAAACAAACCTCAGTCGCCTCAAACGAAGAGATGCTCAAGAAGCTATCCGTGTCCAAAGGGGCAGGATATGATTTGATTTGCCCAACGAACGATCAAGGGGAGCACTGGAAGAATACAGATTTGCTCAGCGACTTTGATATGAACAGGATCGACACAGAAGCAGTTTTGCCTTCAATGCTCAAATTTTCAGAGAATTTTTCATGGGACGGTAAATCTCGCCATATTCCTTTTCTTTGGGGTGCGGAAGCTCTTGCCTATCGTGTTGATAAATTCACCACTGAGTATGACAAATTGTCCTTTGGTGATCTATGGCAGCCGGAAATGAGAAGCAAAATTATGGGCCGTCCGCAATCAATGTTGGCAGGTATTGGCCGATATCTTGAAGGTGCGGGTAAAATCCAATCCTTTGCGGAAGGGTACGAGAACGAAGAGAAAATGAGGAATGTATGGGATCAAATTACTCAATTTGCGATCGACCATAAGTCTTGGGTAAGGCGGTATTGGAATGATGCTGAGGATCAGATTAATGGTTTTATGCGCGATCGTGTGATTTTGGGCCAAGTGTGGGATGGTCCGTCCCAAAGAATGTTCAAAGAAGGCAAGCCTGTCAGGTTTTTAGCGCCGAAGGAAGGAGCGTTCACTTGGATGGATGGTCTTTCTATCCCCGTCGGCGCGCGCAATATAGACGCGATTTATGAGTTTATAAAATATACGAACTTACCAGAAAACGCAGGACTTGTGGCGAATGAAACTGGTTATAATTCGGTTGCTGTTGGCGCTATTGATCACCTAACTAGCGAAAACAAAAAAGCATTTATCTCTGCTTATCCTGAAGATGCGCTGGATCGCCTTTGGGCTTGGCCTGCAACACCCTCCTGGTATGCGAATTTGAGAGACGGATATCTAGATAAATTTATCAAAGCTTGAGCATGAGAAAAACTGGATTGCGGTAGCTGGACAGCATGATTAGTATGCGGAAAATCTATGTGTAAATGTCAGAGTATTGATGATGGAAATTGTTTATAGAGCCGCTAACAACAGTGACGCCGAAGGTCTTATAGATCTGGTTACTAAATGTTATGAAGATTACGAAGGTTGTATATTGGATGTGGATGCAGAAGAGCCTCAGCTTCGCTATATTGCCTCATTCTTTGCCGAGCAAAATGGTGAATTCTGGGTTGCTGAACTAAACGGCAAGATCATAGGCTCAATCGGATATACAAATACAACTGACGGCTTCGAGTTAAAGCATTTGTATGTAGATGCAGATATCCGCCGGCAAGGGTTGGCGACAAATCTGTGTGATTTAGTGGAAAGCTCCGCTTCGAAAATGAACATTGAAAATATTAAACTGTGGACCGACACTCGTTTTCATGAGGCACATCTCCTTTATGAAAAAAGAGGCTTTGCAGGGAAAACACTAACGCGTGTTCTGCACGATCTCAGCAATACGACAGAGTATTATTACGAGAAGGCTTTGCCAGTTTCGTAATTTGGTGTATGAAACGTCTCCCAAAGCGATGCTAGATATGTGGAACAGGATCAATGGATTATCCAATTAAGGAAGTGGACGATATAACAGCTGAAGCGCTTGGCATTCAATTGAATGCTGAAGGCGCCTTTGATGTTGTTATTAAAAAATATACCCACAGCCTGACTGAAGAAGAGCTGCTGACTGAAATGAAAGATCAGTTGGATGTTCGCGGTTCTGTTCGAGGCGCACTCTTGCGAAAAGCTCAAAAGGAAATTTTGTCTGGATTGAAACTCGGCCGACTCCGAATGGACGAAGAAACTGCTGAAGTTTTCGATCTAAATGTTTTGATTTGGTTTGCCGATAAAGTTTTAAAGGGCGAACATAAATCTTATCTGACAAAATAATACTTTGAGAGGTCTGCTTTCCCAAATAGGAAGGCAGTGATTAAAATGAGCAACAACATAAAAAAAATTAAGGCCGGTATTCTTGGTGCAAGCGGGTATACAGGAGCTGAAGCCATGCGGCTTCTCCTACGGCATCCAGGCGTTGAACTGACATTGCTAACCGCAGATCGGAAAGCGGGACAATCTGTCGAAGAAGTGTACCCGCATCTAGGCGGGTATGGATTGCCCGATATGATCTCCGTTAGTGATGCTGATTGGAGTACGGTTGATGTCGTATTCTGTGGTTTGCCTCATGGTACGACACAGGAAATTATCGCGACATTACCACAAACAGTGAAAGTCATTGATTTATCTGCAGATTTCAGGCTTAGAAACGCAGATACTTATGCCGAATGGTACGGGCATAAGCATATGGCCATGGGCCTGCAACAAGACGCAGTTTATGGCCTTACTGAATTTAACCGTGATGCTGTGAAGGCCGCTCGCCTCGTGGCGTGCCCCGGATGTTATCCGACGGCAACTCTACTTGCTTTGTTGCCGCTTGTTGCTGCCGGACTGATTGATCCTCTAGATCTCGTGATTGATGCGAAATCGGGGCTTACTGGCGCGGGACGGGGCCTCAAGCAAAACACATTGTTCAGTGAAGCCGGCGAGGGACTTAGCCCTTACAGTGTTTCCAAACATCGTCATGCACCAGAGATCGAACAGGAAGTTGCGAATTCTGCCGGAATGCTGGACACCGATATTCGAGTGAATTTTGTCCCGCATCTCGTTCCTATGAGTAGGGGTGAGTTGGTGACATGCCATGTAAAACTGAGCTCTGGTAAAACAGCTGCTGATCTTCGTTCTGAATTCGAGCGAGTTTTTGTGAATGAACCTTTTGTTCGGTTGTTAAAAGAAGGTGATCTGCCGCAAACGCAAATGGTTCGGGGATCAAACAACTGCGTTATAAATGTGTTCGAAGACAGAATTCCTGGCCGTGCGACAGTAATAGCTACAATTGACAATCTGGTGAAAGGATCCAGTGGTCAGGCCGTCCAGAATATGAACCTTATGTTCGGTTTTGACGAAACACTTGGTCTCGAACAGGTTGCGCTTTTCCCATAAAACAAAGAATAAAAGGGATATACTAATGACAAAGAACATTTTGACCTTTAAGGGCATGACACCTGATATTGCAGAAGATGTTTTTATAGCACCGTCTGCCGATGTGATTGGTGATGTGGTCATTGGTGCCCGTTCAAGCATTTGGTTTAACTGTGTTGTTCGCGGCGATGTGCATTCCATTCGAATTGGTAAGGGAAGCAACATTCAGGACGGCACAGTCATTCATGTCTCTGGTGGGACGCACTCAACGACTATTGGAGATGATGTTCTGGTTGGCCACAATTGCATCATACACGGCTGTACGCTAGAAGATGGCAGCTTCGTGGGTATGGGGACAGTAGTTCTCGATGGTGTTGTGGTTGAAAGCGGCGCTATGGTCGCCGCTGGTGCTCTGGTTACTCCAAACAAGCGCGTTCCCAAAGGTGAGCTTTGGGGAGGTTCTCCTGCCAAATTTCTTCGCAAGTTGAGCGAAGATGAGCAGAAGAACCTAACAAAAGGCTCCAAGCATTATGCGGAACTAGCGCAAATTTACAATGCAGGTTAGGCCGAGAATTATTCTTCGGTAGCACCTTTTTTAGCGACAACCTTCACGTAAGATCCCGGTGCATCTTCTATGGGTTTTAACTTACCTTTAGCCGGATCGCGGGCTGCAACTTTTGGACCAGATTTCTTGGAAAGCCATTTGTTCCAATGCGGCCACCACGAACCCGGATGTTCTTTTGCATCTTCAAACCAATCACCGGCTGTTTTATAATTCTTCTTCGATGAATTTACCCAATGTTGATATTTATTCGCATTGGGGTGATTGATGACGCCTGCAATATGCCCTGAACCTGACAACATGAATTCGGCCGGGCCGCTCATTAATTTTGTGGCCTTAAAAACGGATTCAAATGGGGATATATGGTCTTCCTTACTGGCCTGAACAAAAATTGGTATATTAATCTTCGACAAATCAATTGGTTGTCCACCAAGGGTCAATCCGCCAGGTTTTTGCAGTAGGTTTTTCTGATACATATTGCGCAGATAAAAGCTGTGCATCTCTGGCGGCATATTGGTCGTATCGCAATTCCAGAACAACAAATCAAACGGGAATGGATCTTTTCCCATGAGGTAGTTGTTAATCACAAAAGACCAGATTAAATCGTTAGAACGCAACATGTTAAAGGTCGTCGCCATATTGCGGCCTTCTAGAAAACCTGCAGTTTTCATCTTACGCTCAATCATCTGCACTTGTTCTTCATCTGTGAACAGCAATAGATCTCCTGCGTCTTCGAAATCTACTTGAGCCGCGAAGAAGGTGCAGGCTGTAATGCGTTCTTCCCCCATAGAGGCCATGTACGATAAAGTCGCAGACATCAACGTTCCGCCGATGCAATAACCGATAGCTGTGACTTCTTTTTCACCGGTCGTCTGCTCTATGGCGTCAAGGGCTGCCAAGATACCTTCAGACATATAGCTTTCAAACGTTTTTTCTATATGTCGTTCGTCAGGATTAACCCAAGAAATTATGAAAACTGTATATCCCTGATCAACACACCAGCTGATAAATGAATTCTCTTTCTTCAGATCCAGAATGTAGAATTTGTTTATCCACGGTGGTGTAATTAGAAGTGGCTTTTTATACACTTTGTCTGTGGTCGGCGTGTATTGAATAAGCTGCATCAGATCGTTTTGAAAGACGATTTTACCCGGTGTTGCTGCAATATCTTTGCCGACCTCAAAGGCATCGTCAGGCACCATACGAGGGCTTAGTTGGCCGTCGCCTGATTTTAGATCCTCCAACAGATGTTCAAGGCCAGTGACCAGGTTTTCACCTTTCGTCTCAAGCGTACGTTTCAAAACATCCGGATTGGTCCAAAAGAAGTTGGTGGGTGATAAGGCATCGGTAAATTGCTTTGTATAGAAATCTACTTTCCTGCGTGAGGTTTCATCCAATCCTTCAGCATCAGCGACCTGATCATTTATACTTTTAGCAGTCAGAAGGTAGGTTTGCTTGATGTAGTTGAAAATTTGATTCTTGTTCCACTCGTCAGAGCGAAAACGTTTGTCGCCTTTTTCCGGCCCAATTACGGGGATGCTCTGCTGATCACCGGCACTCGTTGCCATGTTTTGCCAGATGTTCATGTAACCTTGCCAAAGCGCTGCTTGTGCGTTTATGAGCTTCTCAGGGTCGGCCATCATTTTTGTGGTCAAATTCAAAAAGGCGCTACCAATATTCAGGGGATCCAGTTCGACATTTTTTGAGGAACTTTGCGACGCGTAAAACTCGTTTACCAAGTCCATGCTTTTCTGCGAGATCTTTGCCATGTTGTCTGCAAATTCTTGGGAACCCTCTGGAAGGGTTGGACTAAATACGCTTTCTTGTTTTTCTGACATTTGCGTCCCCATTGGTTCAATTGCTGTCAGCGTGTGGATATTCACACTTTATCAGATGCTGCTATTAGAGCAGAAAAAAAAGGTTTTTGACTGCATTTATTTATATATACATTGAAAATATTGCGGAATTGTTGCCGATATGCTTTAAGTTAGTGAGAAACATTTTAGGTGGGGATGCCAATTGGGGGAAGAAGCCTGATTGTGCTAAGAACCCGCAAATTGATGCAGGTACGGGCGACAATGATGGCGACACTTCAAAATTCCAAACTCTTCGGTTCTACTGAGTTGAAGAAGGGCGCATCCAAATTGGTGATGGGCGCACTTCTTTTAACCGTAGCTGGTTGTTCCACTCCGGATTGGGTTAATCCAATGAACTGGTTTGATGATGAAGAAGCCGGAAAACCAATTGAAACCACCGGTGCGAATGAAGAATACCCTAAGCTGGGCCAAGTTCCTGATGTCGCGGGCCAAACAGTTTCTATCGAAGAAGCCTCCTCAATTCAAGAAGGGTTGAAGGCGGATCGCCAGAACGCGCAATATACCGATGACAATCTTCGCGCAGCGACGACACCACAATCAATGGAGGCTCCAAAACCACCTGTTGTGGCGGCCGCCACTGGACCTGCGATTACGCCATCTCCTACTCAGCCGGTGGCTAGCACGCAGCTTGCTCAGCCGGGACAAGCCGTATCGCAGTTCCCAACAGCGACACAAACGTCAGGTGGTTTGAAGCTTATGCCGAACGCCGCGCCGGTAACGACGCCGCAACAAGCGTATGCAACGCAAGTGCCCGGTGGATCAACTATCGTTATTAGTGGTACCGGGGTCAGCGATGTGTATCAGCAGCAATTGGCTGCATCGGCGGCAACGACAACGACTCTTCCCGCAAATATGCAGTTCCAGTCTCTTAATGTGCGACCATTGGGGCTTTCGGCAGTAGCGGTGTCACAAGTTGTTCGAGATACCTATAATCAACCAGTATCACTTGGATATGGTGCCGCAACTGGTCAGCAGTCTACAGGTGGATTTTCTGCATCAGGAACACCAGCAGCAGTTATTCACTTTGACACGGGCTCCGCGCGTTTGGGTGCAGCAGATGTATCTAAGCTTAAGCAAATTGCTCAAGCGCAGAGACAATCCGGCGCCATGGTTAAAGTGGTCGGTCATGCCTCTAGCCGCACACGGCAATTACCTGTCGATCGGCACAAACTTGTAAATTTACGGGTCTCTCAGGAACGCTCTGGTGTTGTTGTGAACCGATTGATCAAGCTTGGTGTTGCACCAAGTAATATTATGGTGGAAGCGTTAAGTGACAGTATCCCTGTAACGCGTGAATCGATGCCGAGTGATGAAGCTAAAAACCGCCGGACTGAAATCTTCCTCGTAAAGTAAGCAAACATCGTTTAAACACTGCTTAATTCGCCGCGCGCCTAAAATTTCTGGATGAGATTTTGACGCGTTGGCATCTACACACCCTTAGATATAGAGAAAAGGCCAATGAACTCCGATTTTCATCGCATTAAGCGACTGCCCCCGTACGTATTTGAAGAAGTTAATCGTATGAAAGCAGCAGCCCGAGCGGCCGGAGAGGACATCATTGACCTTGGGATGGGCAACCCTGACAGCCCGACACCTCAGCATATTGTCGATAAGCTGGTGGAGACTGTTCAGGATGGCCGGACGCATCGTTATTCTACAAGTCGTGGTATCCCCGGATTACGCCGTGCCAACGCAGCATATTACAAACGCCGCTTTGACGTAGATATTGATCCGGATACCGAAACTATTGCAACGCTAGGCTCAAAAGAAGGGCTAGCGAACCTTGCCATGGCCATCACGACGCCGGGTGACGTGATCTTGTCTCCAAACCCAAGCTATCCGATCCATCCATACGGATTTATCATCGCGGGTGCAGTTGTTCGGCATTTTGAAGTTGGCCCTCATATTGATTTTTTTGAGGCGCTGGAACGTGGGATGCGGCATTGTTTTCCAACACCAGTTTGTCTGATCTTGAATTTTCCGTCTAATCCGACGGCGATGACAGTTGATCTGGAATTCTATCGTAAAGTTGTCGATTACGCCAAGAAGCACAATATGTATATCTTGTCTGATCTGGCCTATGCTGAGATATATTTCGGCGATGAAAAACCACCTTCAATTCTTCAGGTGGAAGGTGCGAAAGATATAGCTGTTGAATTTACGTCTTTGTCTAAAACCTATTCAATGCCTGGCTGGCGTATGGGTTTTGCAACCGGCAACAAAGAACTTATCGGGGCGCTAACCAGAATTAAATCCTATTTGGATTATGGCGCATTTACTCCTATTCAAGTTGCGGCGACCGCTGCATTGAATGGCCCTCAGGATTGTGTGCAAGAGGCACGTGATTTGTACCGGGCTCGGCGGGACGTTATGATTGATGGCTTAGCGGCTGCAGGTTGGGAAATACCGCTTCCGGACGCAACTATGTTCGCGTGGGCACCGATACCGGAACCTTTTACTGCGTTGGGAAGTCTTGAGTTCTCAAAACTCTTGTTGCAAGAAGCGCAAGTTGCGGTTGCACCCGGGCTCGGCTTTGGAGAGCACGGGGACAAGTTTGTACGTATTGCTATGGTGGAGAACGAACAACGTATTCGTCAGGCAATAAGAAACATAAAGAAATTTTTGTCAGAGTCTGATAAGCATCTGACTGCCTATCACGCAAAGAATAGCGGTAAATGATATGAAAATTGGTGTTGCAGGAATTGGAACTGTTGGTGTTGGGGTTATCAAAATCCTCCAGAGCCATGCAGAATTGTTAAAAGACCGTTGCGGTCAGGAACTGGAAGTGGTTGCTGTCTCTGGGCGTGATCAAACGAAAGATCGCGGCGTTTCACTAGATGGGATGACGTGGTACACCAATGCCGTTGACATGGTCAGCGATCCAAATGTCGAGATGATATTGGAACTGATCGGTGGCAGTGAAGGCGTGGCAAAGGATCTTTGTGTCGCCGCTCTTAAAGCTGGCAAGCCTGTTGTAACCGCGAATAAGGCTTTGATTGCGGTCCATGGAACAGAGCTTGCGACACTCGCAGAAAAAAATGACGCGCCGCTTAATTACGAAGCCGCGGTTGCGGGTGGGATTCCCATCGTAAAGGCAATGCGCGAGGGTTTGAGCGGTAACGCAATCTCCCGGGTCTATGGCATTCTGAACGGAACCTGTAACTACATTCTAACTGAAATGGAAGAAACAGGTGGCGATTTTGATGCAATCCTTAGTGATGCGCAAGCCCTTGGATATGCAGAAGCAGACCCAAGCTTTGATGTGGACGGCGTTGATGCAGCGCATAAGCTGGCAATATTGACCAGTATAGCATTTGGGACCCCAGTGGATTTTGATAATGTTTATATCGAAGGTATTCGCGAAGTCTCTGCGCTGGATATTGCCTTTGCAAAAGAGTTTGGATATCGAATTCGTTTGCTTGGTGTGGCTCGGAAAAATAACGGTGGAATTGAGCAAAGGGTTCACCCTTGCATGGTTCGAAAAGATACCGCAATCGCCAACGTATCGGGCGTGTTTAACGCGGTTGTAGCTGAGGGTGATTTTGTCGATAGCACTGTCTATGAAGGACGCGGCGCAGGTGAGGGGCCAACCGCCTCTGCGGTTGTCGCAGATATAGTCGATGTTGCTGCTGGCCGTATTTCACCAACATTTGGTATTCCTGTTGGGCGCTTAAAAGCAATTCCGACAATGCCCGTAGAAAGTCATGTTGGCTGCTATTATGTTCGACTGACCGTATTGGATTTACCTGGTGTGATCGCCGATATCTCTGCCACATTCAGGGATGAAGAAATCTCGATTGAGAGTTTGTTGCAGCATGGACGCGCGCCGGAAGAGGAAGTGTCTGTTGTACTGACAACGCACGAAGTGAAAGAAGACGCACTTTTGAGAGCGCTGTCTAAAATTGAAAAATTTGATCATAGCCTGGCGAAGCCACGCATGATCCGAATAGCTAAACTTTGATAACATGGGGCTCAAGCAAATACTTGGCCCCATTTTTGGATGAAATGAAATGTCTGAAATTGCTAAACTTGATAGAAAATTAACTCTGGAAATCGTTCGTGTGACGGAAGCAGCTGCTCGTGCAGCTTGTCATTTGGTTGGCCTTGGCGATGAAAAAGCTGCCGACCAAGCTGCCGTTGACGCGATGCGTACCGCACTCAATAAACTTGATATCGACGGCACAATTGTGATCGGTGAAGGTGAACGCGATGAAGCGCCAATGCTATATATTGGTGAGAAAGTTGGTAGCGGCAAAGGTCCGAAAATCGATATCGCATTGGACCCACTTGAAGGTACAACATTAACAGCTAAAGGCGGCCCAAATGCGCTCGCTGTTATTGCATTTGCTGAATCAGGTAACTTTTTGCATGCCCCTGATACATATATGGAAAAAATTGCTGTTGGCAGTGGTTTTCCTGAAGGTATCATCGATATAGACAAATCTGCTGGCGATAACATGCGCGCTATTGCAGAAGCTAAAGGTGTGCCGGTTAGTCAAACAATGGCATGTGTTCTCGATCGCCCTCGTCACGCTGAAATTATTAAATCTATCCGTGAAACCGGAGCCCGCATCACACTAATTTCAGATGGTGATGTTGCTGGAGTTATGGCAACTTCAAACCCAGATAGCGGCATTGACATGTATGTGGGTACTGGCGGTGCCCCTGAAGGTGTTCTCGCAGCAGCAGCACTTCGTTGCATTGGCGGTCAAATGCAAGGCCGTCTGGTATTCCGTAACGACGATGAGAAAGCGCGCGGCATCAAATGGGGTGTTAAAGACTTTAATCAGGTTTACAATCTGGAAGAACTTGCCTCAGGCAGCGTGATTTTTGCAGCGTCAGGTGTAACTGATGGCTCTATGCTAAAAGGTGTTCGACAGGTTGGTGATCGGGTTCATACCGAAACACTTGTCATGCGCTCCCACACTGGCACAGTTCGCTACATCCGTGGTAATCACCGCGCATAACGTAATAGGAAATACCAAATGAGTGAGCAAGAAATACCAGCTTTTTTGGGTGTTGAAAGCTCACTCAAAAGCAAAAAATGGCGCTTGCGGTCAAATGATGACCGCTTGAGCCTCACACTAGCCCAACGACTTGGTGTTCCGGAAATTGTCGGGCGCGTTCTAGCCGGCCGAGATATTCCGCCGGATGAGGCCGAAAGATACCTGCAACCAACCATGCGGGATCTTCTGCCCGATCCCTCCACATTCAAAGACATGGACAAAGGTGCATCACGTATCGTTGATGCCATAAATAGTGGCGAAAAAATCGCTGTTTTTGGTGATTATGATGTAGATGGTGCAACCTCTTCAGGGCTCCTGAAACGTTTCTTTGATCTGATCGGTATTCCGCTTGTTATTTATATTCCTGATCGGTTGAAAGAAGGCTATGGCCCGAATAGCCCCGCGTTTGATCACTTGAAGGCGCAGGGGATTGACCTTGTTATAACAGTAGATTGCGGGATCGTTTCTTTCGATGTTTTGTCTCACGCCAAATCCATCGGACTCGATATTATAGTAGTAGATCATCATCAAGCTGAAACACGCTTGCCAGAAGCGGTGGCGGTAATTAACCCGAAACGCCATGACGAAAGTCAGGAATACGAGTATCTGGCAGCAGTTGGTGTGAGCTTTTTGTTATTGGTTGCAGTCAATAGATTGCTACGCGTAAATAAATGGTATGGCGATAAAGCGCCTCCTAACCTTATGCAGTTGCTGGATCTGGTGGCACTTGGCACAGTTTGCGATGTAGTGCCCCTTAAAGGACTAAACCGTGCCTTTGTAGCTCAGGGTTTGAAGGTAATGGCTCAGCGCCGAAATCCGGGCCTTGTGGCACTTGGAGACGTATCAGGGTTGGATGAGGCACCTGGTACCTATCATTTGGGTTATATCCTCGGCCCTCGGGTAAATGCGGGCGGTCGAGTTGGCAAGCCTGAATATGGTGCGCGGCTTCTTTCCAGTACTAATCCGGACGAATGCAGTAAACTCGCACAGTTCCTGGATGAAAATAACCACGAGCGCAAAGAAATTGAGGCTCAAGTAACAGAAGAGGCCATGCTGAAGGCTGAAAAAATTTGCCTCAGCGACCCTGCGGTTCTTGTCGTTGCCGGGGAAGGATGGCATCCGGGCGTTATTGGGATCGTTGCTAGTCGTTTGAAAGAGACGTTTCAACGGCCTGCAGTCGTCGTAGCGCTCGATGGGGAGCAAGGGAAGGGATCAGGTCGTTCTGTGACCGGAGTGAACCTTGGCGCAGCCATTGGTGCTGCCAGACATAAAGAACTTATCATTGCTGGTGGTGGGCACGCTATGGCGGCAGGCCTCACCATTGATAAAAGTAAATTGGAAGAATTTACAGAATTTCTAAACGACAGGCTGAGAAGTGACGTTAAAGATGCTATCCGAACCGCCAGTCTCGGGTTGGATGGTGCACTTAGTGTCGAAGGGGCAACAGTTGATCTTATAGATCAACTGGATATGGCTGGACCCTATGGTGCAGGAAATCCAGAACCCCGATTTGTGATAAGTAATGCCAGAATTGTTAAAGCTTCAATAGTTGGTGAAAATCATGTGCGCGTGATTTTGACAGGTGCTGGGAATCGTGGTCGGTTAACCGGAATTAGCTTCAAAAGTCTGGAGACGCCATTAGGCGACAGCTTGATATCTCATCAAGGTGCGTCGTTTCATATCGCAGGTCACCTCAGAAAGAACACATGGAAGGGGCAAACCTCCTCGCAAATCCTCATTGACGATGCTTTCAGAATAAACTGATAAGAAAGGGAAACTGCGGTCCTCAGGGGCATTACAAAAAAAAAATTAAAAAGATCGAATTTTTTTCTTGCTAAGTAGGCAGAAGACCTTTAAATCCTGCCTCCAGCGACACAGTGTGTCCCCTTCGTCTAGTGGTTAGGACGCCAGATTTTCATTCTGGAAACAGGAGTTCAATTCTCCTAGGGGATGCCATCTCGCCGCTCTTTCGGTACAGATCGAAAACCAGATAAATCTGGAGAGATCCCGAAACAATAATCTCCAATATAAATATTATATAGCGATTTGGTTAATAGCCGGTTTTCGGTTTTAAGTCGCAGGTTTCCGATTATGATGAAGCCTATGTTCCTGCAATCTGGAGAAGAGTCCGATATGATCACATGTTATCTGAAATATGTACTTGATCCTCAAAAAATTGATGAGTTCGAAAACTACAGCAAAATGTGGATTCCGCTTGTGAAGAAATTTGGGGGAATACATCACGGCTATTTCCTACCCCATGAAGGCGCGAACAATATCGCCTATGCATTGTTTAGTTTTCCAAATCTTGCGGAATACGAAACATACAGAACTAACAGTGAGCAAGATGCTGAGTGTCAAACGGCCTTTGAATACGCAAATGACACACGATGTATCATAAGTTACGAACGATCGTTTATGCGTCCTGTATTGGAGTGAAGTGCAACTCGATGCTGGATATCAGTGTAAGAATTAGTATTTTATGTATACTTTAGAGAATATACTGGGTGAGGCAATCTGGATTGATAGCGACGTTGGCAAAGAGACAAATGTTTATTTATATTTGCCGCGTTACTTAGACTGCGACACTTAAAACACTGAATTTACCCTGAACGGAGTAACTTTCATGGATTTACGGTTATGTTTCGAAAATAAATCAGGCGTTAAAATTGATGAAGCGTCTGTCTTTTGCCACTATGCAGAAAACTACCTATCGGGTTTTAATGTGGAGTGGGGGGGATCCGTCAGTATTCCGCATCATGACACCCGTACAGGTCCCATGGAGCCGCTATGGCAGTATATAATCCGAGATGCGAGTATGGCCTGCCGGGATTACTTGAAAGAATACTTGGAGCGCAATCCGATGGCGGGGTACTTCGTGCATATTTATGAGCACAAAGTCGGTGTGGCTGAAAAAAAGATTTACTAAACCTGCTGTTTAAAACTTGGTTTATTGAGGATCAAACTTTGTATCTTCAATAATGGCATTTTTCATTACGGCGCCCGTTAGATCAGCTCCTAGAAAGTTGGCATCAATCAGGTTGGCTTCGGTCATGTCAGCATTTTTTAGGATCGCACCTCTAAAATCGGTTGCGGCAAGGTTTGCGGGCCATTTCTTGCCCATTGGTTCTCCTTTTGGGCCCTTTAAGTCCACAGCAGTTATCATAGCACCTGTGAGATTTGCTTTGGATAGGTTGGCTCGTGTCAGATTGATCCCTTCCATAACAGTGTTGGACATATTTACATTGAGTAATTTGCAGTGAGACATATCAGTCATCACCATCTGAGATCCTTGTAAATTAGTGTTGGAGAGGTCTGATCCACGCATATTTGCACCGCTTAGGGCACAGTTACTTAGATCCATATTCGAAAGGTCCATGTCCTGTAAGTCTGCTCTTTCCCCTGATCCCCCGTTTGAAGCAACCCATTTGAAATGAAGCTCCAAAATAGCCTTGAGATTGGGTGAGATAGGTGTCGCCGTAGGCGCCACTGCTTCGACCTTTTTGATTTTTTGATCTTCTTCTAGTTCAACGCCATCGAGATTAGCTCCGCGCAAGATTGCTGAGGAAAGTTCGCAGCCTTCAACATTTGCGCCTGACAAATTGGAATCAGATAGATCAGCACCTTTGAGGTTTGAATTCGCTAGATTGCAGTTGGACATATCTGCACCCAACAGCGACGCATTCTCAAGGTGAGACCCGGATAGATCAGCTCCACCAAGCTGAGAATATGCGAGATTGGCATTGGTGAGCTGGGCTCCTGATAGATTGGCGCCTGTCAGGTTCGCTTTTTCTGCAATAACATCTTCCATATCTGAATCAGAAAGATTTGAAGATCCGAAAGTAACAGTTTTACCGCCCGCAAGGATCATTGAGCCGCCTCTGAAATCGGCCTCTTGTAGATTTGCACCGTTAAGCCGTGCCCCCCGGAGTTCGGCCCCACGTAAATCGGCGCGAATTAAAAGCGCGTTTGTAAGGTCAGCTTTTGTAAAATCCACAGCAAATAGATCTGCAGAAATTAGGTTGGCGCCGCGAAGAATAGCGCGCGACAAGCGACAACCCGAAAAAACCGATTTTTGAAGTTTTGCGCCTTCGAGATTTGCACCAGACAAGTCCACCTGTTTGAAAACAGCTTGCTTGCCCTCTTTTGGGTTGCGCAGCCACTTTTTGTGTTGCTCCAGCATAATTACTATTTCTTGAGGAGTAAGCGAAGTCATTAGCGAACCTTTGTGCAACCTGTGACAAAAAACTTTATCATGGTTGTTCTGATATTCCGATTAATTTTACTATAATTTCTGTAATAAGCATGCAAGGTTAATAGTTCGTGTCTTCGAAGGTAAGAACGCATAAAACATATGCATTTTGGGCAAGAAAAATGGAAATTACTCAGGAACAAGTGGATGCTTTATTGCATTGGATCGAAAACCGGAAGGCTGCTTACTTGCAAAAAGGGCTCGCTCTTGCTGCCAAGTCAGGGGTGGAACAACTGTCAAGTTTTGCTGACGCAGCAGAATTATCTGAGGAAGATACAAATAAGTCGCTAGCTGAATTACGGGCTGAAATGCTGCTTGCAGAGGAATTCTATAAAGACGCCCGACAAATGTTATATGCCGGGCGACAAGGTGGTTAAATATTGCTCTGCGATTGCTTTTCTTGCCGAACTCTCAAGAATAAGGAAAGCATGTATATTAAGAAAAATAAACCGAAATAATATTCCTGTGGTTCGCTAAATCGAATATCAAATGGGGGCGCGAAATCTAAGTGAAATGACTGCCTTCCTCGCTCGATGTTTTTAACGATAAGACAAATTACAGCAGTTGGAAAACAGACATATGTAGGCCAAATCCAATACCAAATATTACTACTGCTGGCAGTCAATTTTCTACTCTTGATCCAGAGCCAAGCGGGCACAATTATGCCACCAATCATCGTCCAAAATTCAACAAGTACTTTCGGTTTTTGATCGAACCAGTGATTTGTATTGTGGATATTGGTTTCACCGCGTGGGTGATCTGCAAAAATTCCCTCGTTTGACCAACCAAACCAGTGTTGTCCCCAGCTGGCTTCCTCTCCCATGAAATAGAAACACCCGATAGTATTCAGGAGTATCCAGCCGAGTAGTAAAGGGTTGTTCAGGCTGCGCGCCATTATGAACGCACTAAGAGCAAACAGGAATGCGGGCAGGAGTAGAAGTACTGTTGCGTTTTCAACAATCCCGAGTTCACCCTCCATGTAGGAATAATAAAAGTCGGGATTACTGACACGCAAGATTAAGCTGGCAGCAATCATTACAGGTGGAAAATAAAGCCAAAGGAAGATCGGAGGGTTTTTCGTAGCATTGAATTCTCCCCCAATTCCAACAGAACTACTTACATTACTCATATTTCGGCCCCTCTTAATTAAGAATCTTTTATTCTTTTTTTGAGGAGTATACGTTTATTGCAAATTTGTTACAAAAGTTTCTGAGATTTTTTAGAAACAAATAGTTAGGCTATTTTATTTGCCTCTTCATTGCGCTTTAATTCAACAATTTCAGTAATTTGTTCAATGAAACGCTTTTCTTTCTCTTTGGAAATTTCAAATTTCACGCCAACGCCGTCTTTCATCTTGCGTACAACTTTGGCCGGAATCATACCAACATTTTCGATATTGACTGTGATATGCGTACTGTCCACCAATTGAACATCCATACAAATACCTGCACCACCTGCCGAGATGTTTAGGATACGTCCGGAAAATTCTTTATTGTCAGTTTTAACTAAAGTCGCTTTGGAAACCAGTATGCGCTTGTGTTCCCGTCTATTATCTGAATTTTCTGCACTCATGTCTGCCCCCGATTTCGTTTTGTTTCAAACGTTTAGATACCCATGCCGTGTAAAGCATGAGGGGACTTTCGCCTAAAATAGTTAAGAACCTGTTTGCAAAATATTTTTTTTAAAATTTATTGAAATTTGTCGAAAAGCACCTGTTAAGGAATTATTTAGAGAATAGGGGTAGGTTTTTTCTACGGGTTTTTTCTTACTGGGTAGGGAAAGGCCGAGGGGTTGAATATAGAGGGATAACGTGATGCATCAGGTCGAACTTGAAGCACTTGTCAGTGATTTGAAATCTGACTTCTCAAAAACACCTACTATGAGCAGGAAAACTGTTGCTGATCGGGCAAACATGGCTAATCTGGCTGCGTTGGATATGCTCGCAGAAACAGTTGCTGAAAAGAATTCCGATACCTTATTGGAAAAGGCTAGAAGCATGTCTAACCTTTCCAAAGAACTCGGTGAAATTACAGGTATTGTTGGAAAATTGGGTAAACGCTCCTAACTAACCGATTTGTCTCGCCAGAAGCCATGAAAACTGAATGGCGTGTGGTGCGTAAGCGAGAGTGTGGCAACAGGGCCATTTTCCAATGCGCAAGCCTCAAGTATTGCCAAAAAGCTTTTACCTGTTTTCCCATTCAAACCAACTGTCATTAACCAGCCTTTTCCTTCGTCGTTGACTGCTGTTGGGTCGGGAGCGAAGATAGGTTCGCCGACATGGCACATATCTCCAAAATCATAGCTGCTGACTGAACCTGTTTGAAAATCTGTTCGTGCTAGTGCTGAATGGAAAACGTTGTTTTCAATCCCCATAGAAGTATAGCCAAATTGATAGTCGCGGCTTACTCGTGACATGTTTATCGTTGGAAATTCGAACGCTTTTTCAGAAACGATACTTTCCTTTATTTTTTTTGCGGTTAAATCAATTTCGTAGCGACGCGCGAGTCCCTTTGAATTTGAAACGCCTAGTGATCCGTTCATAATTGCTTTAAACGCTGCATCTTCTCCCAAAAAGTGATCTGGTTCATCAAAGCCAACGAAATCGGCAATTATTGTATTTCCAACTTCGTAACTATTAAAACTGTGCCACATCCAAGCTGTTGGAGCTTCAATAACGATTGGCTCCTGTGTCCCGCTTTTGTGCATAATTACGAGAAGATTACCACGTTCGGGTTTCCAACTAAGGGATCCCACAAAACTGGACATACCTGTCAGTGTTGGGGCCAGCTTCAAGTCAGCTGGATGAAGGTTCAACATGACATAATTTTCGGTCTGAAAGAAATCATGCATGTAGGCTGATCTGGGAAGATTAAAGGAAAATTCGCTCTTTATGTCTCCGGTTTTACTTTGAATAATAAATTGGGCTTTCATAAAACGCCCAAATTCTGCCCCGAACAGGGTCCAATCCCCCGTTATGGGGTCAATCTTCGTATGGGCTTTATAATTCTTTAGATTTATCGTTCCGATCTCTTCGGTGCCGAGGGTATTAAGATTATCGCCATCGAGAACGTAAGGCGCGGATACTTCGTCAAACGCGTAGAGTTTGTCATTTCGATAAACCGGCGTTACTCCAGCCTGACTTTTGATTTTCGGAAGACCCAAATTCATTAAAAATCCACCAGGAGCCTGCGTTGCCCAGGTTTCATTGGTTAGTTTTCCGGATTTTTCTTCTTGAAGGAACTTTTCAGTTCTCACGAAGCGGTTTTTGTATTGGGCTTTGCCATCGGATATATAAAAGGCCTGTATCATGCCATCACCGTCAAGAAGACTTTGCTTACGACGTCCTCCACGATCAAACCGGCCGGGTCCATTGCGATAGAGAGCACCAGATAATCCTTCGGGAATTTTACCCTCTATCTCAGGTGCATAGTCATATTCTTCAGCCAAAGTTTGACCTAATGTCATGCGCCAATCTAATGCCGTATTTCCCGCTGTTTCCATCGCCATGGTTCTCTCCCTCTCCAGATGAATTGATTTAGTATATTTTAGAACAGTAACTTTACAGTGTTAAGATTGCAAATAAAACTTAACAATGTAAAGAACGTGCGGTACAGAATGTGGTTATGAACACAGCAAAACGTACATACCATCATGGCGATCTTCGAAACGCATTGCTAATGACGGCCCTCGATACACTTGTTACTGAGGGTCTAGATAAAGTAACTCTTCGAAATATTGCAAAAAAAACAGGTGTCAGTCAGGCCGCGCCTTACGCACATTTTAAAGATAAAAGCGCCTTGTTGGTGGAAGTTGCCGCTGTAGGCTTTTCCAAGCTCAAGTATGCCCTTTCATCCGAGTTGAAGGAGTGCGAAAGTACAGAAGAATATAGGTATGTTTTATCCAATATGGGAGTGGCTTACGTTGAATTTGCTATAGAAAATAAAGCGCTCTTTAGATTGATGTTTGGTGATGTCATCGCAGAATTTCCGAAAAGTGAATCATATTCGATTGAAGCTAATGCGGCATTCGGTTGCATGGAAGGGGCCGTCCAAAAAATATCAGGTGTGGATTTTGCTTCGGATTCTGCATGGTCAATTGTTCACGGATTGGCATCTCTTATTGTAGACAACCGTATTCAGGTAGAAGGTGACTTAAAGACCTATATCAGGGAAGTGACTAAATTCCTCGACATTTGATTGGATGAGGAACTAGGGCCCTAAGTGACCGACTGTAAGATGTTGAAAACAAACGGAAATGAGATCTGGCGTGTAAGGTTTTCGAATGTGTGTGCCTAGCATACAAGTGAATATCCTAGGAGTGAAATGTTTCTCGATCTACCTTATGGTGAAACGATTTAGCTTGTTTTAACCTTAGAGTAGGTGGTGTATCTGGCTTGAATGCCGCAGCCACTCAAACGAAATAACATGAAGGTCGATCGGCACTTACAATGTTGCGCCCTGCTGTCTTTATATTTTAAAGGTGGGAAAGTAGATCGGTTGCTTGAACCGCGCTCAGTGCTCCTGTACAAATTCTCCAATGAACCAAATACAGCCACTGCATAAAACCAATGAATTTCTGTTCCTACGCCACGGTCAAACTGACTGGAATCTGGATGGTCTGCTGCAAGGACGCTCTGATCGTCCCTTGAACGCGAGCGGGTTGGCGCAAGCCCATGCCGCAGCCACTCAGTTAGCCAGTGAAGGCGTCGATTTGATTGTCACCAGCCCGTTAAAACGGGCCTATCAAACGGCTCAGGTGGTTTCAGAAAAACTACGCATCCCCGTTCAAACTGACCTCAATCTGATAGAGCGCAATTTCGGCAGCCTTGAAGGCCGCCTAGTCAGTGACATTGTCCCCGAAGGCAGCACCGGCCTCGACATTGCGTCCAGCACATCCTTGCCCGATGATGCCGAAGAGTGGGATCAAGTTTGTTCCCGCGTCTTGAAGACGACTAATCAATGGTTATCCGAATTTCCCGCTCAAAAAATCCTAATCGTCAGTCATTACGGCGTCATGAGCGCACTTTGCGATCAACTCTTCGGCGCACCAAAACCCGCCAAGAATGCAACACCATATCGGTTTACGTTACGTGACATGATTTGGAAAATGGCGGAAGTCTAGGTTCTCCGATAAGTTGCGGAAATCTTATTGATTGGCTCTTTTTTTCTTATTTCGTTTAGCCGCTAGCAAGTACCCCTAACGGTGCTTACTCGGGTGTAGCCATAGATCATTAAAGGCCTCTTTGTGTATCGTTAGACTCTAGAGGTTAAGAGTCTAACGTCTCGAGGCAGCGTTAACAACCCAAATAGTACATTTTGTGTGTCTCATTGAACTGTCTCGCGTGGGTTGGGCTAATGGGCAGGTTGATCATTAATTGGCTAACTGAGAAAAACTAGAAAGCCTCCAGAGACGATGGCGAAAAACCAAAATACTAGTGGCAAGAAATCCCACAGCAATTGATCGTGGCGATCTCTGAAAAATATAAAAGCTGCAAAAAGAGCAACCGCGACTAGTCCACCTAACGCCGCTAGCGGGTGCACACCTCCACCCAATTTCTGATCCCAATATCCAGTGTTGGCAGTCGTTGCCGAAAACAAGCATAAGCAAGAAAAGAATGTGAATGCTACTACTCTAAGTACTTTTAAGGTCATTTTCTGTTACCAATATTGTTAGTTGTTTTGAACAAGTAATGCTCTTAATGATTGCGCATGTTGTCGACTGATTTTCAAAAAGATAGGGGGTAGGGGGGGGACTTGGAGATTACGACGGGATGAATATATGTCCACACAAAATTCTGTCAAAAATAAACGGCCTCGTCCTATTCCCCAGCGACTTGAGGTTGGACGTAGAGCCTCATAATGAGTGTCTCGAACAAGTCAGGATAATTCTGTATTGCTAGGCAGGCATAGCTTAAGTTCGAACTTTACAACGGACTAATGAGTTCTCATGTAGCCTAAATTCTTTATGTAAAGCACCGGAAAGCTGAAATGATAGCACGAGAATGGAAGGCCAGATGTCCACTGGCTCATAAACAGGGGTTCATCGATCATCTCTATCAAACGGGGGTAAAGGAAACATCGGAAACAATAGGCTTTCAGGGAGCTCAGATACTGACCCGCGACCTCGAGTTTTCTGTAGAAATCACTTTGATTTCCTACTGGGAGAACCTTGAGCAGATCACAGCATTCGCTGGGGATGACATTTCAATCGCTAGACTCTATCCAGAAGATGATAAGTACGAACTCGATCCTGATCATATCGTTGGGTGGGAGAAACAAAGTCATAAACCCGTCATAGTGAGACTTAGATGCCACTAGATTATTTTCAGATTGTATGGAAGTAAGCGCCTCCTATAGCTAGGAGAATTTTAGTTGATTATAATCTAACTGAATAGCCCCGACTTTCCCGTTAAAACCTTATGTAATTCTTCGACGAAACAGATTGTAAAAAAAATAGTTCAAATATCAAAAAGCTAATTAGCGGATCATCATAGGAATTAATATATCCAAACGCGCAAATGACTAGCGCTACCACAGCAGTTGAAATAGACAACTTGAATTTAGTAACAGTTTCAAGAAACTTCATTCGCTTACTTTCAGGGCTTCCGAGCAGGGTAAATTCCTTAACCACAAAACCGCCCCATATATTAGGCTCGCTTAGTACGTGGGCGCAAGAGTTCCTTGATTGAGCAATGTGGAAGTGTAAATAACTTAGACTTCGCCAATCCTAGATTAGAAATCTGTTCGTCGCAGAAATACAGGGATTTTAATTTCAAAAACTTGGAAGATTTGGTTCTTTTGAATCGGCTTCGTCATAATCCTGTCATAGTTACGGATACACATACAAGGTCGGACGCCCTGTCGTCTTTAAACGTGTTTTGTTTTCTAAGGGTTTATGTTGGCTGGGGAACGTGGACTCGAACCACGATTGACGGAGTCAGAGTCCGTTGTCCTACCATTAGACGATTCCCCAGTAGGTTTGTGTGCCGCAAATGCAGACAGGCGGCTCTAGTAACAAGGCT
>MAAC01012092.1_pt1 | contig 59190 bp, 59 predicted proteins | sample 1115981 | NCBI WGS metagenome assembly MAAC01 (sample SAMN04961126, study PRJNA320927) | seawater metagenome | isolation source: sample BD02T64 sea water enriched with oil for 64 days | place: USA:Gulf of Mexico | collected 2013-07-27 | reverse complement strand
TTCAGAGTGCTTGAGCGATTTCAATTCAAGGCGCTGTGATGTAATAATGGTTACTCCCTTATAAATCACAGCAACGATGAAGTGATATTGCTCAAGCCCTTCTTCGATGGGTTTAAAAGTCATTTATGCTGCGTTAATAAATTAATAAATGGAACAACCATTCTATAAATTTAATGCCTTGCTTAAATGGCTTTTAATTCCCACTGAAATTACGCACTTTGAATGATAACGGGTATAAGAGCACCTCTATTTTAATTACGCTTGATGGGTTTGTGGAAACGGGGGAATGTTAGCTTTTTTATCAGAACTAAGTTCTACCAATAATCATTACTTTGTAAATAAATATTAATATACCCTACAATTAATCGCATTTTATATTCATTTAACATAGGCTTTAACTACCCCTTTTGAAAATTGAACATTTTGGGAGTACTTTATGAAACCTGTTTTTATATGGTGTTTGTTACTTTCTCTTCCTTTGCTCTTTTCTTGTCAAAGTAGCAGCGACCCTCTAGATTACTCTCAAGTCAAGGTTAACTCCCTCTATATTGACCAACAATTTACTAAACCCGATTTATTTGAAATAGAATCTGAACAAGAAATTTTCATGTTGGATGAAGAAATGATTGTTCTGGTAGATACAAAATTAAAAAGCAGTTATAGCCCAAAAAAGAAAGCAAAAATACTACTTGATCATATTTTTTCACAAGACAATATTGCGCTTAGTTACACGAGTAATGCGAATGTTACTGCAAGAGAAGCCTTTCATAGCCAAACAGCAAATTGTATGTCACTAACTATTATGGCTTATGCTTTGGCAAAAGAAGCGGGATTAAATGTTGATTTTCAACAAGTTAATATCCCTGAGTATTGGGTTAGAAATGGGCAGTATAATTTATTAACAGGTCATATTAATTTACTGATAAAAACAAAAAATAATATCGATAGAACAACCATTTATGGTTCTAATACACTTCAGATAGATTTTGACCCTTATGTATTGAAAGAATCGTTCTCTAAAAAAGTTATTAATAAAAATACCGTGCTCGCTATGTTTTATAATAATAAAGGAGGACAAGCACTAGTTAACGAAAATTATATTATCGCTTATCAATACTTTAAAGCAGCAACAAAAGCAGATAGATTGTTTAGCTCTGCATGGGGGAACTTAGCGGTACTTTATAAGTTAACGGATCATGATCAAATTGCTGAGGCTACATATCGACATGCCATACTATTAGAGAAAAATAACTACACAGCCTTAACAAATCTAGCTATTCTATTACGCAAAAACCAAGCGACTGCAGAAGCTGATACGATAGAGAAAAAAATACAGGCTAAAAGAAACAAAAATCCATACTATCATGCAGTTTTAGCAGATGAAGCTTATTACAAACATAATTACCCGCAAGCATTGCTGCATTATAAAAAAGCCATAAAGCTTAATAATAAAATACACGAATTATATTTTGGCTTGGCAAAAGTCTATTATCAATTGAATAAAATATCAGCGGCGAAAAAAGCGATGAAAATGGCATTACGATTAAATAGAGTCAAATCAACGGAAAGCCAATATATCGCAAAACTCAACTTTCTAAATGCGGATCAATTGAATTAGTTAATCTGTACAAATAAAACCTGACTAATTAGACAAATAATTTTAAAAGCAGCATACTCACGTTATAATAATTTAAATAAGCATGAAATTAGGGTTAAGGTTGATGGAAAAAAAATTTATCACCGCACAAGAATTATTAGAAGATTCATTTCGTTTAGCTGCAAAAGTGTATGAAGATGGATTTAGACCACAATTTATTGTTGGTATTTGGCGAGGCGGTGCACCTATTGGGATTGCTGTTCAAGAGTATTTTGACTATAAAAAAATAGATACCGATCATATTGCTGTACGTACTTCTTCTTATTATGGAATTAATCAGCAAAGCAAAGAAATTACGGTACACGGTTTACATTATATTATCGAAAATGCGAATGCTGATGATGGCTTACTCATTGTTGATGATGTTTTTGATTCTGGTCGAAGCATTAAAGCACTTATCAGCCAGCTTGAATTGTTAATGCGTAACAATATGCCTAAGGACGTCCGTACGGCTTGTCCTTGGTACAAACCTGCAAATAAACAAGTAGATATTACGCCTGATTATTATGTACATGAATCAAAAGAATGGTTAGTTTTTCCTCATGAGTTATCTGGTCTAACGGCAGATGAAATTATTGCCGGTAAAAGTGATCTTGCCAACATTAAAGACTTGTTTGTTTAATCCATTATTATTTTAAGTAACTGTTTATTTTAATCGTATGATTCGCTCCTTTTCAATATTTTTTGCCTTACTACTTTCTAATTTAGCTTATGGAATAACAGCAAAGTCAACGGTGATATTGCTGTCTGTTGATGGGTTTTCTTTTGATTATTTACAAAAGTATCAACCTAAAAATATTTTAGCTTTCGCAGAGTCTGGCATTAAGGCTAAATTGTTACCGGTATACCCAAGCAAAACGTTTCCAAATCATTTATCTATTATTACCGGCTCTTATCCGGTTAACCATGGGATAATCCATAATAGGTTTTATCACCCTAAATTAGATAAAAAATACTACTTGAGTGCAGGGAAAGATAACGACACATGGCTCACCGCAGCACCTTTTTGGTCAGTAGCTGAAGATAACCTCATTAAATCAGCTGTTTTCTTTTGGCCTGAATCTGAAGCGATGGGGTACACTCCGCCAAGTTATAATATTCCTTATGATAAAACTACATCAAGTGTAGCCAGAATTGAACAGCTGATTGCGTGGTTAAAATTACCTAGTAATCAGCGTCCTTATTTTATTGCTAGCTACTTCTCCAGCATTGACTCAGCTGGACATGACCACGGTATCAACTCACCACAGTTAATTACTGCTATTGATGAATTTGATAAGCTCTTTGGATATTTCATTGAAAGAATTAGCAATGAAATATCCCAACCAGTGAATATTATTTTAGTTTCAGATCATGGAATGGTGGCAATAGCCGACAACGCTAAAGTACGAACGTCTTTAACGTTTAAGAACCTAAATCTAAAAACAGACGGTATTAAAGTAACCTATAGTGATACACAGCTTTTTATCTATTTTGATAAAAAAAAGGTAGCTCAAAAAACTCGAATAAGTTTTGCAAATATACTTAGGACAAACCTATCAGAAAATAAAAAGCTTTATAGTATATATACCAAGGGAAACTATCCTCAACACTGGCATTTTAATTCTCATCTAGCAGTTATTCCCGACATAATTATTGAAGCCACGCCACCAGCAAGATTTGTTTGGAAGAACAAATCTACTATAGTTCACGGTGCTACTCATGGCTTTGATCCCAAAAACAATACAAGTTTACATGGTGTTTTTATTGCTGCAGGCCCAAACATAAAGCAAAATAGGGCACTTAAGCCTTTTGAAAATATTCATATTTTCCCCTTTATGAATACAGTGTTAGGTTTGGATGAAAAGATAAAAGTTGATGGTCAGCATTCAGTGTTGCAATCAATTATTAAATAGGTAAAGTTTTTAACTATAAACTGCTGGAGAGACAGATTAATCTAGCTTTTTTACTTGATAATGGTAATCTTGCTATAAGTAATTTATCCTAAATAAAAACTGAAATGAAAAATACTTATATAGCCAGACAAGCAATATTGAATGAAAAATCAGAAACCATTGGCTATGAATTGTTATTTAGAGACAGTCCGGATAATAAATTTCCTGATATTGAGCATGATGTAGCTAGCTCAAAATTAATTATTCAAAACCATATTCATGGTGATATTCAAAAAATTAGTATGGGAAAATTAGCCTTTATTAATTTTACTGAAAATTGTTTAATTCATAAATTCCCATTAATGTTTGATAAAAACACTATCGTTATTGAATTAGTAGGACAAGAAAAGCCGACAAAAAAATTGCTAACAATCATTAAGTTTTATTACGAGAAAGGTTATAAAATAGCGTTGACAGAGTATGATTTAGCACTCCATTGGGATGTGTTATTTCCTTATATTGATATGGTCAAAGTTGATATTGAGAAAGTAAATCCAAAACGTTTAATCGCTGTTGTAGCTCGAATGAAGCCTTTTAATGTTGCTATAGCTGCGGAAAAAGTAGAGACAAAACACCAAAAACAAACACTGACAGAGGTTGGGTTTAACTACTTTCAAGGCTATTTTTATCATCAGCCTGAAATTATTAAAGGCCAAGCTCTAGCACCAATTAAAGCGCAAATGTTACAGCTATTAAACGAAACATTTAATTATCCGCTTAATTATGAAATGGTAGCTGAAATAATAAGTCACGATGTCAATTTAACTATTGGCTTATTGAAAATGGTTAATAATGTTGCAACGGGTACTAGAGTTGAAATAACGTCATTAAAGCAAGCCGCAGCATACCTAGGTGAAGATAAGTTAAGGCAATTTGTTTCTATTTTAGCTTTATCTAATCTTACATCAGAAACTACAGATGAAGTGTGTAAACAAGCGCTTATCACAGGTAAAATGATGTTTGCTTTGAGCGATAAAGGCAAGTTTAAATCAGTGAGTGATCTTGCCTTTATTACTGGGTTACTTAGCGCTATTGAAGTGATGCTTTCAATGCCTATTTCTGAAATAGTTAAAACAATGCCATTAGCCCGTCCTATTGAAACAGCATTAGTTACGCATGCTGGATTACTTGGTCAACTACTTGATCTAACAACTAGCTATATACTTGGTCATGAAAACTTACAAACCAATGGCAATTTGAATGAAAGTTTGAAGCAATACTCTTTAGAACAAAACCTGGTACAAGAAGAGTTTTTGAAAGCTAGCGAGTGGTGTCAAAGTTTAAATATATAAAATCTATAAATACCATTTACTCAGCTTTAATTGATAATGCGTTTAATGACACATTAATATCGTACTGTGTCTGTTTCCTCTATTTGAAATGTCGACGCTAGAAAAAAGCCATGAGTTAACTTGATATTTGACCTAGTCATACCTACTTCATAATAAAGCCAAACAAGTAAAGTTCATTATGTTGTCATATCTGTTGCCAGTATTTATTGGTATTTTAATCATCGGCTACTCTGTCGGCAAACCGTACTGGCGAGAGTATCAACGAAATAAAATAAAAAACCAGCCTTTCAAAAAGCAGTGGCGTAAAATAATCCAAAAAAGAATGCCTTACTTTAGAAAAATGCCCGCTGAATTGCAGTTACAGCTTAAAAGAAATATTCAGGTATTCTTGGCAGAGAAAGATTTCATAGGCTGTAACGGGGTTAAAATAACAGACGAAATAAAAATAACGATTGCAGCACAAGCCTGCTTATTGTTACTTAATCGCAAGACTAATTTTTACCCTAAATTACATACCATACTTGTTTACCCCCGTGCTTTTATTAAAGAACATCAAAGTATGCATACAAACGGAGTACTACATACTCAAAAAACGGCATTAGCGGGTGAATCATGGGATTTTGGGAAAGTAGTTTTATCTTGGCAAGACACTTTAGATGGTGCGAAAATTCCAGACGATGGCCGTAATGTGGTAATTCATGAGTTTGCTCATCAATTAGATCAAGAAAATGGCAAAGCTAATGGGGCTCCTATCCTAGAAGAAGGGCAAAATTATAAATGTTGGTCAGAAGTTTTTTCAATTCAATTTGAACAACTAAAAGTGCAAGCCAAGACAGGAGAATCGTCATTGTTTGATTATTATGGGGCCACAGATCCTGCCGAATTTTTTGCTGTTGCTAGTGAGGTGTTCTTTGAGCAATCTGAACAATTTCATTATCAATTCCCAATGCTTTATCGGCAATTAAAACAGTACTATCAAGTTGATCCTCTTCATTGGTAATATATACCCGTTCCACCTGAAGATACATGATTCAGCTGGAATTAGAAACGCCTTTAAGCAAGGTATTGATTGAAGAGAATGGTTGTTCCCTTGTCGAAATCAATAACGCAGCATAAAGCATTTCTAAACCAGCCCCTTGGGGAAGGCTGAGCAAATCATACTCTGCATTGCATTTCTTTTTAAGGGAATAACCCTTAATAAAAAAATGTGCCTTGATTATGAATCACTCAGACTTCCTGAAACGAGCATCTTCAAGTGGAGCGGGTATATACCCGTTATCATTCAAAGTGCGTGATTTCGGTGAGAATTAAAAGCCATTTAAGCAAGGCATTAACCCAACAATAATAGGTACAAGGTGGAATTAACAACGTGAAAAAGTCTATTTTAATAACCGGTTGCTCAAGTGGTATAGGTTTAGATGCCGCATTAACACTATTAACTAGAGGTTATCTTGTTTTTGCTACTGCTCGTAATGAAGTAGACGTGAATTTTCTTCAGAGCAAAGGCTTAAGTGCATACTGTCTCGATTTAACAAACAGTGACAGTATCCAAACTACTATTAACCTTATTCTTAAAGAAACAGGAGGTACTTTAGATTATTTATTTAATAATGGTGCTTATGGACAGCCAGGTGCCTTAGAAGATTTACCTACCCAAGCCCTTAAAGATCAATTTGAAACCAATGTATTTGGTTGGCACGAGCTTACCAAACAAATTATTCCTGTTATGCGTAACCAAGGGCATGGCCGAATTATTCAATGTAGTTCTGTGCTAGGGTTTGTTTCTATGGCTTATCGAGGCGCTTATAATGCGTCAAAATATGCACTTGAAGGGTTAACTGATACGTTAAGGTTGGAGTTGAAATCTGCTAATATAGCCGTAATACTATTACAACCTGGTCCTATTAACACTCAGTTTCGGGCGAATGCACTGACAGCTTTTAAGCGTAATATTGATGATAAAAACAGTGTTCATAAAGTTCAGTATCAACAGCAAGTTAATAGGCTTGCCAGTAGAACATCGAATGCAAAGTTTACTTTAGAGTCAGCAGATGTAACAAAAGCACTGATCCATGCATTAGAAAGTACAAAGCCCAAAATTAGATACAGAATTACGGTTCCAACTAAATTATTTGCAGTGTTCAAACGTATATTACCTACTAGTTGGTTAGATGCTCTTTTATCAAAAGGTTAATTAGCCAAAAGTTAAAATTCTAAATACACTCATTTTTAAAAGGTACTCTGATGAAAAAAACGTTAAAAATAACTTGTACACTATTAGCATTATTCAGCAGCTTTAGTTTGTTAGCAACTGACTTAAAAGTTGGTGAACAAGCACCAAACTTTAAATTACAAGCAACCAATGGTGATTATTATCAGCTAAGTGATTACAAAGGCAAACAAACAGTGGTTTTAGCTTGGTATCCAATGGCTAATACTCGTGGTTGTACTATTGAATGTAAGTCATTAGTAGAGAAGGGGCATTTAATTAGAGAGTATAATGCGAGCTATTTTATGGCCAGTGTTGATCCCTTAGATGACAACCGAGACTTTGCTGAGAAAACAGGCGCAGACTTTCCAATGTTAAGTGATCCAACAAAAGAAACAGCAAAGGCATATGACGTATTGAATTTTATGCGAGTTGCAAGCAGGGTTACTTTTTATGTATCTAAAGAAGGGAAGATATTGAAAATAGATGATGATATTAATCCGAAAACTGCGGCCGAAGATATTGCCAAGCATTTAAAAGAGCTTAATGTAGACCTTGCTTTATCTAAATAAAACGTCAGTGAAATATGTAATGGAGCGCCTGTGTACTTTACTCAGGTCTCCATCACGTTTTTACTATTCTTGAGATTATTACTTAAATTTTAATCTTTTAAAAAAAGTTGGTTATTCAGTTACAGCAGTCTGATTAGTGCCAGAACCACCCTTTATTGGTGACCAATGTGACGAGCGTACTTTCCATTTTCCAGCTTCCTTTGTATATACCTGACTAACTCGGGTTCTGTAATCTCTCACCGCCGGGCTACCTTTAGGAGTCATAGACCCCTCTGAATAATAGTGAGCTAATGCAACTTTATTAGGCACTAAAATAGTAACTTGAATATGTTTAACATCTATATTGAAAGAGTCATACTCTTCTAGCTGCCCATCAGCCTTAACTTTTTGAATTAACCCGCCACTAGACCAGAACTCCATAGCCCCCTTACTAGAATAGCTACCTGCGGGCACTTTGAGGTGTTTTTTTACATAAGCATTATCGTTGATGATTAACTGTTTAACTTCTTGCTCAGTCGCCATCGCTGTCTGAGTATATGTACTAGCGATAACTAACAATCCAATTAGTGTTATAAAACGTTTATTCATTGTTATTTCTCCTATGGATCTGAATAATAAATTTAGTAGTATGATAATTAAGATCTTCAGTGCACCTTCAAAGACAAATTCACTAAAGCTCGTGTTGAAGTATAGGTGAAGTTATACCTATTGCTTGGAATCTTCGCCATTCTAAGAAATAGTGAGTAAATAACTTGAACTCTGCTTAATAAATGTTTCTCTAGCAGCTATTTTTACCAAAACTTCTACGTTAAATTCGTTTGCAATAGGCTAGCTATTGACGCGCAAATTTGCCTTGAATTAAGTAAAACTATCAAGCTAGAGATATCAAAGTAATTTAATCCATATATTTCAATGGTATAACTATCTCTTAAGCAAAGCTTAGGTTAAATAGTAGATATTTTTAGTCACTTTAAAGAATATGCCTAATAGTTCAAAGGAGTTAGTTGATGGGGCGGTTTGTTTAACCAATGAAAATTCAAATTAACTACATCAAGGCTTCATAAATTAAGTAAACCGCACTATACTGTACATAAATACAGTATAGTGCGGTTTTTACATGAAAGTCATTCCAATATATGCACAAGCCGGTATCTCAGGCTTTGAATCTCCAGCAGCAGAATATAAAGAATTAGGCTTGTCGCTTGATCAATTACTTATAAAACATCCCAATGCGACCTTTATTGGACAGGCATCAGGCCAGTCAATGAACGGAATTGGAATATTTGATGGTGATATTCTCATTGTAGATAGGTCGCTAACCGCAAAAAATGGTGATGTCATTGTGGCAAACTATAATGGCTGTTTCGTCTGTAAATTACTCGACAAAATACACGTTAGACTTCTCTCTGCATCGTCAGACTTTGCACCTGTTTCAATCACTCCAGAGGATGAATTCACTTTAGAAGGCGTTGTCACGCGCTCTATTCGCTTACACCATAAGTCACCTGAGCTAGCCGCATGTATGCTCTAGTTGATGCAGTGTCATTTTACGCAAGTGCTGAAAAGGTGTTTGACCCAAGCATACGTAATAAACCTGTTGTCGTTTTAACCAATAACGATGGCTGCATTTGTGCGGTTTGTCCAATCGCTAGACGCTTAGGTATTCCAAAGTTTAAGCCGTACTTTCAAGTTAAATCATTACTTGAAAAACACGGCGTTGTTGTGCGATCTTCTAATTATGAGTTGTATGCTGATTTGAGTGAGCAAATGATGAATGTTATTAGCCGCTTTTGTGGTAATCAATACGTCTACTCAATAGATGAGTCATTCTTATATTTTGACAACTATGGAAGCTGCATAAAAGACTGGCATGAATACGGACATCAAATAAGAAAGGCAATATGGAAAGAAACCAGATTGCCGGTAGGTGTTGGTTTTGGCGAAACAGCAACCCTGTCAAAAGCTGCTAACCATGCCGCTAAAAAATTATCTGGCTTTAACGGTGTCGCAGTTATTGATAATAATGTCAGTAGAGATGAAATTCTAATTCGGATGGATGTTGAAGAGGTATGGGGTATTGGCAGTAAAATAGCTAACCGACTAAAGCTTGAAGGTATAAAAAGCGCAGCGCAATTAGCAAAACAAAACCCTAAAGATATTCGAACACAATTTAGCGTAGTGACTGAAAGAACAGTAAGTGAATTAAACGGTATTAGCTGCTTGTCTTGGGACGATATACAATCACCCAAAAAAGAAATTTTCTCAACGCGAAGTTTTGGCCAGCGTATTACAGCAAAGGATGAATTACGTGCAGCATTGGTAACACATGCAGCCATCGTTGGCAGAAAAATAAGAAGACAGTCTTCACTCGTAAAGAAATTAATGGTCTTTGCATCAAGCTCTCCACACGATGACTTATATTATAAACAAGCTATTGTTTACCCGTTTATTATGCCAACCGATAACACTTGTGAAATGGCGCAGGCCATAGATACCGTTATTGATTCAATATATAGTGCGGGGGTGAGATTTTATCGCTGCGGTGTTGGCGCAATAGAACTCAGCAGTAAATCGTTTATACAGCCTGACTTATTTATGCCCGATCACTATAATAGTAATTTAATGAAATGTTTAGATAATGTGAACCATAGATACGGTGATGGCACATTAAAGATAGCGACAGAAGGGCATCATGAAAAGTGGCAGATGCGTAGAGAATTTTTAAGCCCTCAGTACACGAGTCAATGGCGAGATATCCCTAAAATACAATGTTAATAATACGAAAAGGTAACCACGTTGTAACAAGCATCCCTTTAAGTGGTTTAACTGGCTTTTTAAAGGGTTAAGCATCCCTTAAGGGGTTATAGCGAATGCTGTTGATTTTGTGATACCCCCATGTAATACTCCCTTAAAGGGCTATACTTGAGTATATTCTATATAAAACATCTTTTAGGGTTTATTATGACTTTTGACCATTTAACACCTCATGCCATTGCAGACGAGTTAGGCGATAGAATTAAAACCGCTCGGCTCAATGCAAATCTTACCCAAAAAGCACTCGCTAACAAAGCTGGAATATCTCTCAAAGCTGTAACCAATAGCGAAAAAGGTAAATCAACGCTTGAATCCATAATAGCCATTTTACTTGCGCTTGAAATAACAGAGCAATTAAACTTCTTTATACCAAAACAAGAAATATCTCCTATTCAACTTATTGAGCTACAGGGTAAAGAGCGTAAAAGGGCGACCACTCCTAACAAAAGGAACAATAGCAATCAAAGTAAGGACACTGCCACATGGTAATGGATGTAATAAAAGTTAAGTACAAAGAATACGACGTAGGCGCGTTAAGCTTTAACACAAATACTCAAATGGGGGCATTTGAATACTTTCCTAGCTTTATCAAAACAGGCATTGAGTTATCGCCAATTAAAATGCCCCTGGCTAAAAAAATTTACTCATTTCCCGAGATAGATCGCAATACTTTCAAAGGGCTACCCGGACTTATCGCAGACTCACTACCCGATGATTTTGGTAATACCGTAATGAATGCATGGATAGCCAGCCAAGGTAAATCAACCAGCGATATCACTCCTTTACAGCGGTTACAATATACAGGCATGCGCGGCATGGGGGCATTAACTTATTCACCCGCTACCAAAAGAAAAAACCTTAATGCTTCTAAACCAATACACATTGAATCTCTCATTGCTATCGCGCAAGAGGTATTAGATAAACGTGAACAATTTAACGTTAACCTAAGCAATATAGGCCAAGAAGATAAAGCCGCAATGATGTCTTTAATGTCAGTAGGCATGAGTGCTGGTGGCGCAAGGCCAAAAGCGGTTCTTGCTTTTAATGATAACTTTACCCAAGTACGCTCAGGCCAAACTGATGCGCCAAAGGGTTTTACCCACTACCTTATGAAGTTTGATGGTGTTAGCGAACACAACAAAAATCAAGAAACTTTTGGCGACCCAATGGGCTATGGCGCAATGGAATACACCTACCATTTATTAGCGAAAGAATGCGGTATTGATATGATGCCATGCCACCTACTTAATGAAGGTAAACGAAGGCACTTTATCACCGAAAGATTTGATCGAAACGGCAATGAAAAAACACACGTACAAACACTCAACGGGCTTGAGCACGTAAGCTACAAGCAAATAGGCTCTTACTCTTACGCAGAATTATTTAACACAGCAAGAAAATTAAAACTAAGCCCAGACGATGCCATGCAACTATTCAAACGAATGGTATTTAATGTAGTCTCTAGAAATCATGATGATCACGCCAAAAACTTTGGCTTTTTATTAAGCTCAGATAATACATGGCAATTAGCCCCAGCTTACGATCTAGCCTATAGCTACAAACCAAATAGCCATTGGGTGAGCAAACATTGGATGACCTTAAACGGAAAGCAAGACAACTTCACCAGAGATGATTTCTATAGTTTTGAAAAGCTAAGCCCTATTTTTACTAAACGAAATATAGATGATGTATTAAATCAAACCATTGAAGCGGTATCAAAGTGGGATAAACTCGCCTCAGAACAAGATGTGCCAGACTCATTGATTAAAGAAGTAAGCCTAAATTTAAGGCTATATTTGTAGTTTATTTATAGTAAGTTTTATAAAAGATCCGCAATCAAATTATACAGCCTGGCTTATTTATGCCCGATCATACAAATGGTGATTTGATGAGATGCTTAGATAGTATAAATCATAGATACGGAGATGGTACCTTAAAAAGGGTAACTGAAAGTCAGCATGAAAAGTGGCAAATGCGTAGAGAATTTTTAAGCCCCCAGTACACGAGTCAATGGCGAGATATCCCTAAAATACAATGTTAGTAAGAGAGAAGGTGAGTCATGTGCGGTAGATTTAATGCGAGCTTTGATAAAGGTGTAAGAAAGTTATATACCAGTTTACAAATCAACAAAGTAATTGATAGACCAATAGATAAACGCTTTGTTAAAGCAGCAGACACCATTTCTATTGTTAGAAACGTTGATAACAGCCGACAAGTAGAAAATGCCCTATGGTGGTTATTACTCGCCGAAACAGACAATGGTTTTAAACCCTCAAAATACACATCTTTCAATACCCGATTCGACAAGTTAGCTACTCAAGGTAGTGCAGGGTATCAGGCGTACCGCCAGTCACGCTGTATTATTGCAGTTAAAGGATTTGGAGAAACCGAATTCGTTAATAAAAAACCAGTCCATTATTATGACATGACAGCACAAAATGGTGGATTAATACTAGGTGGGCTATGCCGAGAATGGGTTCATACCAAAACAGGTGAACAAAAACTCTCGTGTTCAGTTATTACGTTACCGCCACATCCAAAACTAAAGCACATTCATTCAAAAGCTATGCCATTGATATTACCTCAAGAGCCTGCTTTAGTTGATAGATGGTTGTCTACTGATATAACAGACACCCGGCAGTTTTCCTCTTTATTATCACCACATATACCACAACCCTTGATCGCACAAAAAATTGATAAACCGAATAGTTATCAAGCCATAGGTGAAGGAGAATTGATTATATAAACGCAGGCTTGACTCATAAAGTACTTTTATTAACTCATATTGAAGCGCATTATGAGTTAAAAGAGAAAGGGGTTTAACTCAGGAATATAATCGGTGACAACCAATTTGGCCCTAGCTCACTTAGAATACCAGTCAATTTCGTTTGAAAACGTCCACAATTCATGGATTCAAGTAATTGACTTTACAAAATACAAAACTGCACTCGACATTGGTGTAGGCAGCAGTAGAGATGCGTTAGCGTTAAAACACAAAAGGTTATGCGTTACCGCAGTTGAGCCTTCTGGAGATTTAAGGGCACTAGGGCAAACGTTTCCTGGCATACCCTATGTTTAAAACTTGAGGCTAAACAATGTTTCATTAACTAACGCTACCTAAGTGACTGTTATTGTGAGATATTAGATTAGTATATTACTATGTAATTGAAATGACATCTGCAATGGTACCGTGATGCACAAAGGACAATTAAAAAGCTGGAAAGATGATAAAGGATTTGGCTTCATTCAATCGAGTGAGATTAAACAAGATACCTTTATTCATATCTCTACCTTAAAAGCCATGAGTAGAAAGCCCAAGGTTGGTGACTTCATCTATTTTGATGTAGAAAAACAAGCCAATGGTAAATCTAGAGCCGTTAAATGTCGCATTGAAGGTGTAGCCGCCAAAGCGATACAAAGACATAGGCCTCGTGTACACAAAAACGCTACAGCACCTAAAAGCAAAGTCGTCTTAATGCTTGCAGTAATAGCTATTGGTGCTTTTGGTTATCAGCGATTAGGTTTATCAACAGCCACTGCGCCATCACAGCATATACCCAACAAGACAGCACCGAGTGGCTCGTTATTAAATAGCGTTTTCCAAGATACTAATTCACAATTCTCATGTGACGGCAGACAGCATTGTAGCCAAATGACATCCCGCGCAGAAGCTGTTTATTTTATCAATCACTGTCCAAGCACAAAAATGGATGGTGATAGTGATGGTATCCCTTGTGAAAATGATTCACGGTTTTAATAACACCTAAATGTCTATTTGGATATGGTTGATATCTACCCAAAATAACAAATTAACAAATTAATAAAGTTAAAATCACAGTATGAGTTATAAAACTATCATTATTAACTCATATTCTCGGCTATTTTTAGTTAATAACTCATTTATGGGACATTTCGGGACTAAGGGTATACCGACACATTCGCGTTGAAAACATCCAGTTTTAAGTATTAACTTGGTATTTAGTATTAAAAATGCATAAAGAATGACGAATCATGATCATTGTTCTAATTTAGAATAACTTTCTGACTAACATTAAACTTAATATCGGAATCAATGAACGATGAAAAGCAGGTTAGTGCTAATGACTTCTTGGTGCGCGAAGCGGAAAAAGATCAGTTAAAATCTCAAACGTCAACTATCCGATCATACAGCTGACATAAATTTCATTCTGTTATATTGGCGCATATAGCCTTAGAAAGAAAATAAATTTAAAGTTTCCTATTTCAGCCTTTTTGCGATCAGAAAGCGTTTTTTGATTAAGCTCCTCATAAAGTCAACCATAACCTTTCTTGCGTACAGTGGCCATCAGCGGGCGATCAATTGATTCAAATTGAATTAAGACCACTTAAAGCTAAACGTAATACAGTCTCTTCAATTGCGAACATGGGGGTGGCGCTCTCAGGTATTTCAGGATCACTGCCCATCCCTGTGATCAAAGCAACAAATCCGTCGCCAGTTAGCGGGTCAAACCAAAATTGTCCTTGCAGACCATATGCAGACCCGAGATGGCCATAGTATTTTTTAGATGTGGATGCCAACCCCCAATCTTTTAGGTCAATAATGTGAGTCGATAGTCCATACGCTGTCATCAATCCAGTCAGTTTGTAATCCGCAGGCTTGTCTTCCCCTAAAATATTACCGTTTCTAGAATTCGGGCTGTACTGCCACTCGGCAAATAACATTTTATCAATGGACGATTTCGAAATAATGTTTTGTGCGGAATTGTCATTGTTACTGCTATAAAGGCTTATCACTAGTTGCATAATTGTGGCGAGATCTTTCGCAGATGCCCTTAAGCCACCTTGAGGAGAAAATAATGTAGGATTACTCCCAATCTTATAACTATTTAACTTTGATGTCTGCGGTTGCTCTGTCCTACTATAACTTGGACCGCCGTAATAACAACTAATGCTATTACCATCAACCTGTTGCTTCCAAGGACCATTTACATCCCATGTATCACCACCATCTCCACGTCTAAACAATGTTGCCAGTGACTGAAAGTTATTTTTAGCAAGGTCGCAGGTATTAAAACTCACGTCTAAATCAAGCGGTTTGAACAGCTTCTCTTTTACAAATAGATCAAAGCGCTGACCGCTAACATTTTCAATAATACCCGCAATAATACCAAAGTTTAAGTTCGAGTAAGTAAAGTACTTTCCGGGTTCTTGACCGACACTTTCAGCAAAGTGCTTACCGCCGACATAATACTTGCTGGGTTTAAAGAAATCTTCGAAGCCCTCACCAAGTGCCAGAAAGTATCTGCCGGCATCGCGTACCGATGAAACGTGGGCGAGTAGTTGTCTTGAAGTAATGATGATATCTGGGAAGTTTGGATTTCTCACCCAATAACCTAAATAATGAGAAATATCCTCATCCAAATTGACACTTCCGTCTTCAACCAGCGACATAAAAGCTAAGGTTAAGACAAACTTTGAGATAGATGCGACTCTAACCTTGTGGTCTATGGTCAGAGGTTTTGTTTCGCCATTGTCCGCAATTGTAGCAATGCCTTCAGCATGTTCAAATGTAATTTTTCCATTCTTAATTAAAACTAATTGCAATCCAGATATTTCTGTTTGATTAGCGTTTGGATTATGAACTAAATCATACATCTGCCGCACAACAGCTACACTTTTGTCACCCTGCTCTTTAATATTCGAGCAGGAATATAGTAACAATATTGACAATAAGACTGTGATAAATTTCATAAGTACTCTACGCTATTTAAGGTCGCTGCTTATCTGAATTATCTTCAACAAAATACATTCAGGACTTGTTAATAATATATTCACTAAACTATAATAAATAGAATATATTATTATAATTGCTTCATTATGTAAATGAAAAGATGGATGATTATATCGGATAGGATGTATATATTACTTATGCTCTTCAATTTTATGACGGATCAACTTACTTCAACAAAGCGACAATTATATTTACGACCAAATATATTTGGACAGTTTGACTGAATTAAGGCGAAAATAGTCAGCCTAATCGGTGGGCATGCTATGCATTTATATAAAACCAGAAAAGTTGCCTAGTGGTCTGATCAATGTGTGATTTAATTGGATAACTTGGTAAATACTAACAAAAATAGAGCATGATAATATCATCGGCAAAAATTTTAGTAATGTATTAAGTCAGGGTATCAGCTAAAACATGAAAATATGCTGTTTTCAAGTTATGATCATGATGGTGGTCATCATGCAGAACAAAAATGGAAGCTATATTAACAATAAGCCCAATGATAGCTACAGGAATCGCTTCATTAAAATATATCGCTTGGGGTTCTATCAAACGATGAACCGACTCTATACCCATCATTAGAGGAACAATTGCCAGTGCTACAGCGCTTGCACCCCCCTAAGTAATTTACTTCTCCTGTACCAAAACTAAAATCTTTATTATTGGTATTCTTTTTTGCATAAGAATAAGAAAAAATAGTGATCAAAAAAGCGGCCGAATGTGTTCCCATGTGCCAAGCATCAGCATGTAACGCCATAGAGCCTGACCTAGTTCCTGCACCAATTAAGGGATATTGAAGCTGGACTAATAGCGAAGAAGCTATTTCTTGCTTTATTCATTATGAACATTTTGGGTGTAGCAATCACCTTGTACGCTGGTGTGACAGGGGTTTTTGTTGGCTTCGGTTGGAGTGATCCTGCATTCTTTGCTATCTGTCTTGAGCTATTTTTAGTTTGCAAAACAATAGATAAAAACCATATTTAAAACGGCAAGATTATTTTATTGAAACCATTGATGAATCTATGACCGCAATGGTGACTTAGTTCACATTCAGCCTTAACAACTCAATGACAAAAGCTCTCATCAAAAAAATAAATATTTAAATCTATGGGGAATGTCCGCTGTAGAGCAAAAAATACAAAAATTTTCAGTATTAATTCTCTAATGCTAATGTCTTCAGTATGGCAAAGTAAGCGTTAATACGTAAGTATCTGTAAAAACTGTACAGTTGAAGTATAAAACAGTGATTAAAGCACATTCACATCACTAATCTAAGCCAAGCAATTCTCATGAATTCAATTATTTATCAGCAGGTTAAAATACAAAGGGATGAACACCAAGCTAAGTATGAACATTAAATGAGCAAATATTGAGTAGGGCGCTTAAATCAAATTTTTACTAATAAAGTCAATTAGGTAATTGATTTTTAATCATAATATCTACACTTAACTTTAGGCTAATCCGTCACGTATTTGATGTAATAGCCATAGCTTTGGTGCATATCAATTTTAACTCGAAAAGTACCTGATATATTGCTGATTTGTTCAGAACAGGTATTAGATTGTAGACTAAAACTAATGAGTAACTGATTAAGTCATATAGTTAATTTTCAGTAAGAATTGTCATAAGCAATAAATGTTTAGTGAAACTTTTTATCAGATAATCAAAACTTACTTCTATATAAACCGATAATATGTCAAAACGGAAAATGTCTCCATAGATATAGATTAATACTACATATAAAACACTTCAATACGAAGTGTTTTTTGGTCTTGGTACCTTGTTAACTTACTGGCCAACCACGAACGCAAAACTTATAAATTTTAGTTGATACCAAAATCAAAACTGGTTGTTGTTCCTGGCTAAACTTTTTGGTACTAAAATGATTTCGATTTATTCTCAGCTTGGTGATGCGGAGCGTTACCAGCTGTGAATGAAGTATTCCTTAATATTAACGATGATGCAGACGAGGACGATCTAGGACGAGGATAAATCAACGATAATATTTGGTATAATAAAATGGTGATCGGATGCCATTATTAAACTTTTCTAATTTGAATAATGACAGGGACAACCACCCTGCATCTATACAAGCCCACTATGTCCGATACTCTTCAGTATTGGACATAGTGAGTATAGTGGTTTAAACTAGCTTTATATGTATTATCTACTTAGATTTCAAAATAATGTTATTAAATAAACCTGTACCTTTATATCCACCATATATTGATTTATGTGATTTCGATTTTGATGACTATCCTGAGTTAGATAAAATTTTTTCATCAAATGAACCTTGGTGGCTTGAGCAATTTAACTGGGGAAAAATATTCCTTACCTATATAGGTAGAAATAAATCTACCCATACTTACGACAGATTTAGAAATGATGTAGAACGATTTCTTTTATGGTCATTCATTGAAAAGAAAAAACCAATAGACCAATTACGTAAATCAGACTTACTTGAGTATGCTGACTTTTGTTGGCAGCCACCAGTTGACTGGATTGGCACATCAAATCAAGAACGTTTCAAAATAGCCAATGGTTATTCATCAGCTAATGAACTTTGGTTTCCATACAAAATTCAAGCACCTAAAAGTCAAAAGCTTCAATATGTAATAGATAAGAAAAAATATCGACCATCACAACAAACACTTTCATCAATGTTTACTGCAATTATTGTTTTTTATAACTACTTAATGGCTGAAGATTTTTGTATTGGTAATCCCGCGCAAATTGCTAAAAAGGATTGCCGACATTTTATAATAGACTCGCAAGTTAAAGAAATTAAACGTTTAACCGCTAGTCAATGGCAATATGTTTTAGATACTGCTGTTGAAATGGCTGATGAAGATCCTATTTTTGAACGCAACTTATTCGTAATTGCATCATTGAAAACCCTATTTTTAAGAATTTCAGAGTTATCTGAACGGCCCAATTGGTCACCAACCATGGGACACTTTTGGCAAGATGATGATGAAAATTGGTGGCTAAAAGTCTTTGGTAAAAGCCGTAAATTACGTGATATTACAGTGCCTCTTGATTTCTTACCTTTTCTAGAGCGTTATCGCTCTTCCCGTGGTTTATTAGGCTTGCCATCAAGCAATGAAAATTCAATTCTTGTTGAAAAAGTACGTGGCCAAGGCGGTATGACATCTAGGCATTTACGTCGTTTAGTGCAAAGTGTTTTCGATCAGGCTCATGACAATATGCGACGATTTGAAGGTGAAAATAAAGCCTTAAAATTGAAAGAAGCTTCTGCCCATTGGTTAAGGCATACCGGCGCCAGTATGGAAATTGAACGTGGGCGCCCTCTCAAAGATATTTCTGAAGATCTTGGTCATGCAAGCATGGCAACTACAGATACAGTGTATGTGCAGTCTGAGAATAAGAAACGTGCAGAAAGTGGTAAAAGAAGAAAGGTTGATTGATGAAAACTGGAAGTTAATTATTTTTGTAAAGAAAGGCAAAATGAAATAACTACCCTACTTCTAATCAACATAAATACACACTAAAATATTACCATCAAAACAACAATTATAAGCTCAATAAATACTGTGGGTTTGTTGCTTATATGCATAAAAAACAAAAGGATGCCTTATGAAAAATTGGATAAAGCAGAGTATTCAAAAAATAGAAGCTGATTATAATCGCTCAGCAGATACTCATCTATTAAAAATCGATATCCCTAAAATCCCATATATTCATCTGTATCTTAAAGATGAAAGTACTCATCCCACTGGTAGCCTTAAACATCGACTGGCCCGTTCACTTTTTTTATATGCCCTATGTAACGGAAAAATCAAAGAAGATACGACAATTATCGAGGCGTCTTCAGGCAGTACTGCTGTGTCAGAAGCCTATTTTGCACAAATGATCGGCGTACCTTTTATTGCAGTTGTACCAAAATCAACAGCGAAGAGTAAAATAAATAAAATCGAATTCTATGGTGGAAAATGTCATTTTGTTGATTCTGCACCTAAAATGCATGACGAAGCAACAAATCTAGCAACAGAAATTGACGGATATTTTATGGATCAATTTACCTATGCCGAACGTGCGACAGACTGGCGTGGCAATAACAATATTGCCGAAAGTATTTATGATCAAATGGAAAAAGAGCCTTACAGTATACCAAGTGCCATTGTTATGAGTGCCGGTACGGGTGGCACTTCAGCTACATTAGGTAGATACATCCTTTATAAAGGTTTTGAGACAAAATTACTGGTAGTCGATCCTGAAAATTCAGTGTTCTACGAGAGTTTTAAATCTGGCGATCGCACACTGGTAAATAATAAATCAAGCCGTATTGAAGGTATTGGTAGACCGAAAGTTGAACATTCTTTTCAACCCGATGTTATCGATCAAATGATGCAAGTACCTGACGCTGCGAGCGTAGCAACAATACTATGGTTAGAAAAGCTCACGGGTAAAAAGGCGGGAGCGTCAACAGGTACTAATATATGGGGAGCATTGTGTCTTGCACAAGAAATGGAGGCTAACAACAAACAAGGCTCAATAGTAACCTTGATGTGTGACAGTGGCGAACGATATTTAGACACCTATTACGACGAAAATTGGGTTAAAGAACACATAGGTGATATACAGCCCTACACCGATAAATTGAATTATTGGATTACATAATTGCACCTTTCTAGTTTTTTCGTGTTTCCATAATAATTAGGGAGTAAGGTTCGGCTGTCATTATTTAACAGTAATCACCGCCGAACTTTATCAGTAATCATACGGCGTCATGTTACGCTTTATACAAAACAATCCCGTTTAATTAAACCCTGTGTTTATGCTGGTTTTACAAGATTTATTACACTAAAATGCCATATATTAACAAGGAGTTACCGTGATTGAAGTAAAAGATTTATGTTTTATACGTAATGATGGCGATAACAAACAAAGTATTTTAAATAAGCTTGATTTGACAGTACCCGCAGCACAACACCTTGCATTGCTCGGTGATAGCGGCTCAGGTAAAACCACCTTTTTGCACATTCTAGCGGGCCTGCTGCAAGCAGATAGTGGGTCAGTCAGTGTTAACAACCAGGAATTATCATCGCTTAATGAGCGCGAACTTGCGCTTTATCGCCGTAAAATAGGGCTAATATTCCAGCATTACCAATTGCTTGATTGCCTAACCGTAAAGCAAAATATTTTATTTCAACACAAGTTAAATTGTCCTGGAGAAGCGGCAAGTGAGTTTGATCATCTCGTCATAGAGTTAGGACTACAAAACAAGCTCAATGTTTTACCTCATCAGCTGTCTGGTGGTGAACAACAAAGAGTTGGTATCGCCAGAGCTTTACTTAACAAACCTCAGATCATTTTTGCAGATGAGCCTACAGGCAACTTAGATCAAAAACGTTCTCACCAAGTAGTTAAACTACTTACCGAGTTATGTAGTGAACGGCAAATCAATCTAGTAATGGTTACTCATAGCCATCAATTAACTGATTATTTTGAACAAGTTAAAGTCTTAAGAGATGGCCACTTTGCCTAATTTAACTAATGAAATTAAACTCATTTTAACCACTCATATAGCCTTTTTTCGACAACACCCTTGGTTGATGGCATTGTTTATTTTAGGGTTTAGTTTAGGTAGTGCCCTATTAACCGCAATTTCGGGGCTTAATCAAGAAGCAAAAACACGCTATCAACATTCTTCAGCATTAATCAATAATCCCGTCACGCATTTAATTAAACCACTCACGGGAAAGCAGTATATTGACGGTAACCTATGGATAAATTTACGACAACAGGGTTTTATTCATGCGCAACCTGTTTTACGGGGTAGATTACAAACTATAGAAGGCAAAACCCTTGCCATTCAAGGTGTAGATACCTTGTTGTGGTTGAATAATGCACAATACAAACAAAATAATGAAAACGCCAGTAAAGCGCCCTCTCACTTTTCTCTGTCTACCATGTTGGTAGACTCGCAATTTGCTGACCGAATTTACACAAAAACAGGTAGCCAATGGCAATTTGTGCTGCAAAATGGTCAACATCAGCCAAGCATTAGTTTATCGGATGGTATTGGACTTTGGGCAATTACCGACATTGCCCATGCAGATTATTTATTACAAGCTAAAGGACACTTCAGCTTTATTGAACTGTCCCATGTTACCGAACAACAATTAGTTCAGATAAAACAGTTGATTGCTGGGAAAGCACAGCTAATTGATGCTGAACAACAATCATTTGATGTGTTGTCACAAGCCTTCTTTTTTAATCTTACCGCACTTGCCATGCTTGGCTATATTGTTGCGGCATTTTTGAGCTTTAACGCCATAAAGCTCACCTTAAACGCACGGAAAAAACTGTTAAAGCAAATGCAATTATTGGGTTGTACCAAACTAAGTATTCAACTAAGCCTTGCAATTGAACTTATTATTATGAGTATTTGTACCGCACTCATAGGTGCATTAGGCGGTTACTTTATTGCTAATGGACTAGTGCTTGATGTAAACCGCACTTTGGTAGGCTTGTATCAACTAGATAAAGCGCTTGTTATTCATTGGCAATGGTCTAATGTTTTTTTGGGTTTTGCACTTAATATCTCTGCATTAGCGATAATATTGTTAACACAAGCCAAGCCAGTTGCTAATAAAAGTCAATTGATGTTTTACAGCTTATTGGCGAGTATCTCATTGGGATTAATTTGGCTACTCAATTACGCGACTAACAAATACCAAGCTTTACTGCTGTGTTTTACGCTTTTGATGTTGTTTATTTTACTCGTACCTAAAGCGCTATCGGGTTTAGCCGCATTACCTTTTACTATGACAAATCCGTTAGCCCAGTGGTTACATGCCGATACGCGTTTCCACATAAAAGATCTACATATTGCCATTATTGCCATTTTAGTTGCCCTAGGTAGTGCCATAGGCATGCAAATTATGGTGAATAGCTTTAGTACTACATTAAATGCCCACCTTGAAAAGCAACTAAGTGCAGATATTTATTTACGCTCAGATAAGTTTGATGAAAGTTTAAGGCAAACACTCAACAACCTGCCTGAAGTTGAGCAACTCAGCATTTATATGAAAAGCGAGGGTATGGTAAACAAGGTACCTGCAAAGCTTTCAAGTTTTGGCGACAGCTTTGAACATTATCAGCAAATCTCACTAACATCAGGCTTAGCGATCACGGATAAAAACTTTGCTGATAAAGGCTGTTTAGCAAATGAACAAAGTAAAATAAAATTTGGTTTTGCTTTAGGTGATGTAGCAGTATTTAAGCAAAACTTAACGGACTTCAACTGCCGTATAACGGGTTTTTTTTATGATTATGGCAACCCAAGTATGTCGCTACTCACCTTAGAAAATCGACATAAAATAGCACGGCTAAATACAGAGTATGTAGGTTATTCAATTCATCTAATGAATAATGTCACCGTTGCAAAATTTAGCGAACGTTTAATTAACGATTATAAACAAGACAGCACTCATATTTTGCCCAACAAACGATTTAAAGAAATAGCCAATGCTTTATTTGACGACACTTTTGTTGTTACCAAAGCACTTAATGGTTTTATTCTCGCCATTGCATTGTTAAGTCTGTGTACTAGCCTGTTAAGTTTGAGTGTTAATCAATTAAAGCAATTAACCATATTACGTAATTTAGGGGTTACACAGCAGCAATTATTATCCATGAAGCTGCTACAAACAGGAGGTATCGTGCTATTTACCACATTATTTGCTGTGCCGTTGGGTTTTGCACTTGGCTTTGCCTTATTAAAGTTTGTAATGCCCATTGCGTTTGGCTGGACCATTCACTTTAGTTTAGATTTAACCAGTTTATTCATCATGTGTTTAACGCTGATTATTGTCTCCGTATTATGTGCTTATTTACCAATTCGACTTAAAAGCCAAGGAGCTATGGTAACGTGATGAATAAACGAATAGTGAACAGGTTATTACTCACCGGTTTTATTTTTATATGCGTTGTTTTTTTACTGCCAGGTTGTCAACCTGTGGAACAAAAGTCGATATCCTCTGCGTTGCAAATGGCCAGTGGTGAGCCAGTAACAAGAGGTACACCATTAGTCTTCCCTAAAGATCATGGTGTTCACGATGAACAAGGCATTGAATGGTGGTATTTAACGGCTAATTTACAAAGTGACAGCGGTGAAACCTTCGGTGTTCAATGGACACTCTTTCGTACGTTAATGCCAAGTAACATTGAATCCAAATGGTGGGATAACAACCTTTATTTCGCTCATTTTGCGATGCAACACAAACAAGCACATATTGCGTTCGAACGTTTTGCACGAGCGGGCCAAGCCAAGGTAACTAGCTCGCCGTTTAAAGCCGGCATTGATAATTGGCAATTGAGTAGTATTAATGATGATTTTTTACCACTGAGCCTAGCTGCAGCACATGAAAACTATGAAATAGCGTTAACACTAAGTGATAGCCCAATGACATTACATGGCGACAATGGTTACAGCCAAAAAACTCAAAGTGGTCATGCGTCTTATTACTTTAGTTATCCGTTTTTAACAGTGAAAGGCCGTCTAACGTTTGCCGGAAAAGTGCATAAAGTGACAGGTAGTGCGTGGTATGACAGAGAATGGTCCGCCAGTTTGCTCGACAATAACCAACTTGGTTGGGACTGGTTCAGCTTAGTCGACTCTCAATCAGAAAAACCTGAACAAAAAGGATTGATGCTATTTTGCATTCGGAGTAGCAATCAAAAAAATAAACAAAGTAGCATAGAGAGTAACAGGCATAGTTATGATTATTGCCGCGGTACGCGCATAGCGCCCAATGGCGACGTAACGGATATTTCAAAAGAAAGTATTAAGCTGTCTGTCGTTGAAACAATAACATTAGATAACCGCGACTATCCTAGCAAGTGGCAAGTTAAATTACCTAATACCCCCGCCATTATTATTGAAAGTATCACCAAAGATTCACGTAATAAATTAACGATTCCCTATTGGGAAGGCCGTGTTAACGCAACAGGAGGCTTTACTGGTAAAGGTTATGCCGAGATAACTGGATACTAGGAGACTTAATTTACACCTAACCCCAGTCCAATAAGTTTCAATTATAGGTGCTCAAACAACACTTTAACTTTCTCAAGTGGATATTTTCTACCTGAGTAAAGCGCATATAGAACTAGATCTTCCGGTTCGCAGTTAAGATCAATTTTGATAAGAGAGCCATCGTTTATATTTTCCTGACATACATGAGTGGGTAAAATAGCAAAACCAAGCCCTTTTAGCGCTCCGGCCTTGGCTATGTGACCGCTGTTAACTTTGTAGCTGGATTGGACCTGAATGTTTTGCTTTTTTTTAAACCGCCAGGGCAAGCTTACTTAATATTAAGATATTAATTCAAAACCTTTGCCGATAAACTCTTTACCATTAAGTATTATAGATACCTGATGAATACCAGGATAATAAATACGCGTACTAATAGGTTTAAAACTTTGTTTACGCTGTACTTGATGTAGTTCGTTAGCTGCTAAGAAACGTTCACTGATTTTAAATACCTTTTTTGATAACTGACCATTTTTTTTCATAAAATATAAGCCGTACTCTAAACGTATTTTTTTCGCGTTTTCTGAATTATTTATAATTGCAAAAGAAAAATTAGCATGTGAACCCATTACTACTTTTTCTGTTAAGACCTTAAACTCAACCAAATCGATATCCGTACTATCATAACCAAACAACGCAAGGGTTTCAGGGCAAGCTTGTTTTAACAACGTTCGACAGGCATGTTTAATATTGCGATCTGATTGTGTGCCTTTACCTAGGTATTGCTTAGCAAATGCAATAACAACATTTGGATTATCTTTGGCAATATCATTAAGGTTATTTGCAACACTGCGACGAACAATTTCCGTTGGATCATCAAATAAACTATGTAATATTGGCAATAATAAAGTAGCGTCCAGCTTGTATGTTTTTAACGTTATTGCCCATGGTAAACGAGGCCTACAACCTTCACTGGCTAAACGTCTGACCATGTAATGAGAGTGTTCACACCATAAATACATTTGCGAAAGCATCTTCTGACCATACTTGATTAAAAACGGCCTAACGGCAAATTCAGCACTGGTAAATTGAGTGATTTTTTCAAATGCTTGGATCGACGTTTGATAATCATCTATGCCATACGTTTCTACATACTCAGGTAAAAACATATACTCAACACTGTCTTCTTTAATACCTGCGTCGCTTAAACTGGTAATTAACCTAACTAAAACACTAGTCGCTTCAGGAAAATTATCAGGCATAAACTGATGCAAGACCTCTTTTGTATGAGTCATACGTTCTTTTAACGCTAACTGTTCAAAATTATCAGACAACATTGTTTGCATAAAGCTTTCTTCATCAAAGTTAACTAGACATTTTTTCAAGTGCATTGCTAAAGTTAAATAAAACTTCTCGTTATACAGGTTTTTAAATGCTTCGGGCATTGTTACTCTCTTTATGAAATTTAATAACCAATAAAGATAACTGTATATAGGTACAGCTATTATGTAAATCAATAACTGCTATTTTGATGATTTAAAAATTGATGAGTTACTTTCTTTGTGAAAAGTTAATAACTTCCTATCACAACCAAAGAAGTCTGCTAATAGCGAGGGGTGACCAAATAATACTTATCAATAGTTGCATGGCATTGTCTGAATTCAGTTTAAATTTTATTCTTAAATTGCATACTCAACAGCTTTTTTTGCATGAATATATGTTGTATCTAGTAGTGTTACATCAGTATCTTTTTGATTTACGAGTATTCCAATTTCAGTGCAGCCAAGAATTACCGCCTCAGCACCTTGATTAGCCAAGTCTTCAATTATTCGTAAATATTCAATTTTAGAAGCAGGATTAACTTTTCCTAAGCAGAGCTCTTTATATATAACGTTATGAACAATTTTCCTATCTGCTTCCGATGGGATATGGACAGTTAAACCATAGTTATTACTTAATCTACCTTTATAGAAATCTTGTTCCATTGTAAAAGCGGTACCAAGTAAACCTACCGTGTTAATTCCCTTTTTTACAAGCACTTCGGCTGTTGCATCAGCAATATGCAATAAGGGAATATCAATGGCTTTTTCTATTTGAGGAGCTACTTTATGCATTGTATTTGTACAGATCAGTAAAACATCTGCACCTGCAGCTTGAATATTTCTAGCACCATCAATAAGTATTTCTGCAGTACCTTCCCAGTCACCACTATGTTGCAACTTTTCAATTGGGTCAAAATCAACGCTATACATAGCTATTTTTGCTGAATGTAAGCCACCAAGTGACTCTTTGATACCTTTATTAATTGCTTGATAATATCCAACAGTACTTTCCCAACTCATACCACCTAAAAGACCAATTGTTTTCATAGTGCCTCACTAAATAAATCGGTAATAAAACGCCTTATTATGTGGCGTATATAAATAGTTACCCAAGGTTTGTAACACAGAACAGTTCCTTGCCTTTACCTTTTTTAAGTAACTAACTGTACTGACATTGCTACTTTTTCAATGCCATGAGATGGAGTCCACCTTTTAAATCCAACAAAACCATTGCTCTAATGCCCAAAATAAGGCAATAAACTCGCTGATTATAATTATTACACAAAAGGAAAGCTTACTGATTTTTGTCTTGTTTATTTATTTTAGGCGCTGATAGGTAACCCGCTAGGCCACCCTTTTGCCACACCTACCACTTATTGATGATGCCAGTTGAATCATGCATCTTGAATGGTTACGGGTATAGATGATGAGTGATGTTCAATTATAAACCAACGTCCCATTTTATTTATATATACAAAGCTAAACCTAGCGACTGTCGTTACTTTTAAGGCGTCATTAAACCAGCTAAAACTATATACCCCATTACAAATAGCCATATTTCCAAAAACGCGAATACTTGAGTCCACAACCTTTACACAACGATTGGGATACTTAAAAATTTGCTCAAAATAATCTTTTATTAGAACTGCGCTGTCTCGCTTTACGGGAGATAAAGTTCCCCATAAAGATGCTTGTTCATCATATAAAGAACAAATATTTTTGGAGGTATCCTCAGAAAATGATGATAACCAATGTTCCAAACTTTGATTGATTTCATATGAGCTCAAATTACGACACTCTCTAGTAAAATAGCACCACAATAAGAAGCTAAATTTAGTGGTCTAAAAAGGATCGGAGCGAGCACTGCCAACTATTACCTGCCCCAATTAATTTACTTATTATTTGAATTTATTCTGGGTAAGTTTCAAAGGTCTTTGCTGATTTACCTTCATCAAACCAGCAAGGCCTCTCATCCCAGAAGATATTTGCCGATGGTCTTATTTCAGGATCATCAGAAATGTAGCCTGCGGGAACAACTAAAAAAGCCCCATCTCTACTAATATAGGGAACTTGAGAGCCACAGTCTGTGCAAAAACAATTACTGAATCGTACAGCTTCTGGTAAGTCAAATCTCTTAATTAAACTTTCTCCAGAAAGCCATTCAATTTTATCGGGTGTAGTAAATAGTAGAGAGGCAAAAGCAGAACCAGATTTTTTTTGGCACCGATCACAATAACATTGATAAAACTTTTCAAAGGGACCTCTGACAATGCTAGAGACTTTACCACATAAACAACTACCACTTATTTTCTTATCCATCATTTAATTAACACTCCAATATTTGAAAGATTCACATAACGAGCTTGTAGAGTAACTCAATTTTGTTAAATTTGTAAAATAGAAAATACTCTAACCGTATTAATTTCTTTTAACAATCAAAAGCGTAAGGTGAATTTATACAAAATGAAATAATGAGTTAGTCAATTCAGAGCTGTGTCAGGGAAGTAAGAACAAGCAAAATTGTGCGTATATAGTCGTTCTATTCTTTCCGGTGTAGCTGTGATCTAATCAACCATTTGTTGAAAAGTGCCTAGTTGCTTTATGAAACTCAACTTTAATTTTTAAATTTTCTTAGTTATAGCAATTTTTGCATAAATGGCTGTGACTACACCTGTAATGAGAGAAAGCATGGCAAGACCAAACATTGCATCATCTTGAGATTCAAAAGTTAAAAGATACATACCCACTGCAACAAAGAACAAACCAATTAAAACAAAAACTTTGGGGTGTGAAGTTACCAAACCGGGCTGCGCGCTTTTTGCTATTTTAGCTTTAGAATGAGCTGAAGCTTTTCGTTTATGTTTGTTTGTAGGCATTGATAATTCCTTAGATAAGATATCACGTAAATTACAGGCTAAATAATGGCTGGCTAAAATTGTATAGCGAAACGAAACTAACTGTTACGTGTCCTAATTAATCATTAAATATTTTAATAACATAACATCAATAGGTTATAAAATATTGTTTTATGTCAACTCACTCAAAGAAAGCATTTATCCCTATTGATAATGGAAATAGGAACTTATAAGAGAAATATCAACAAATATGTATTGGTGATTGTATTTAGGTATGAGACACCTCATCTTTAGTTAGATTTTGGTGTCCGTTTTCTGGAGGATCAGTGGCGTAGTAAAACTACTTAACTATAAAAGGCTTCAACAGTGCCTTTCAGCGTTATCAACAGTGGTTGCCCTCGACGGTCCAACGCTTTTGGCGAAGGAATTTTTACCCAACCTTCGCTGATACAATATTCGTCAACATCAAAACGCTCTTTGCCGTTAAGCAGAATACCAATGTTGTGCTCGAAAATTTCTGCTAAGTGATGTGGGCTACGGGGATTACTCGAAAGGCGATCCGGTAAAGCGGGTAGCGATTTAGTGTCGTTCATGTTCGTGACCTGAAGTAAATAAGAAGTGCGCTATTGTAGACAATATAGGCCTAGCGCTCAATAACTACAGCAGAGTTTAGAGACGAAAAATCTGATCCTCGCACTTTTTAGCCTTGTTTAATTTTATGTTAGAAGCATGTTACTCTAAATTTTTGACTCGATTGTATTAATAAATTTATCAATTCTCTTTGTAGTTAGCTTTTCACTATTATACAAAGATAACATTTTGAATTTACAGTTACTCGCACAAGCTCCCAGTAATGCAATTTTGAGAATTTTATTTACCGGTTTTCTCAAAATAAAAGTATCTACCCACCAAGGTGAGCCAAGCGTTGTTATTACTTTCATTTCTTTTAGATTGTTCAAACATTGCTTAATAGGCCCATAATTAGATGCATGTTCATATGCGTGACCAGGCGCCCACACTCGATCAAACCACCCCTTTAAAATAGCAGGAAAGCCAAACCACCACGTTGGAAATATAAGCACCAACGATTCTGCTTTTTTTAACTGCTCGATATCTGATGCCAATTCACTTTGATCAAATACTTTTTCGTAGTAGCTTTCTCTTTCTTGTTGACTTAATACAGGATTAAAGCTTTCTTTATAAAGATCTTTGACAATAACGTTATAACCTTTATTTTTTAAATGTCTTATTGTTTTATCTGCTAAATGTTTACAAAGACTACTTTCTAAAGGGTGTGCTAATACAACTAAACAGTTCACGGTATTTCCTTGTGCTTCTAAGAGGCCTAATTTTTGTAAACTATTCACCATTCAAGTCCTCATTAACAAAAAATTAAGTTAACATGAAACAATAAGCCTTAACGAATTCAATATGTAACAAAAGCTAACTGAGAGAACAAAAGTTCAACTGTGTTTTATTTTTATCTAACCGGTTATTAAGACTACGATGAAACATCCCATCGGAATAGACCTTTGATATCTATGTTGGCTCCTAAGCGTTTATAAAACTTGATTGCACCATGGTTATTTTGTTCAACTTCCCATTTGATGCGAATAGCGCCTTTAGCTAAGCACACTTCTTTTGCTTTAAGCATTAACTTTTCACCAACCTGCTGCCCACGGAACTTATCCCAAACAAAGACATCATCAATATTCATATAAGTTGCACCAAGCCAGATTGAATAATTCCATGTATAGGAGCAGTACCCGGCAACTTCGCCATCAACTTCAGCTAAAAGTACACCAAAAGATGGATTATTAACAAATCCAGATTTAACCAATTCATCTTTGTTCGTTACTATATATTGTTCCTGCTTATGGTGTTTTGCAATTGCAATAATCAAGTCATATACAGTATCTATATCCGATATAATCGCTTCTCTAACATTTACCACTGGAATCTCCTATTATGTTTAACAACTTGTGAGGTTACATTTTTGACTCAACAAAAATAAATTATGACTGGTTGGTAAGTTCGAGTAACGTTAAGGCGACATTGTGCTTAAGGATGTGCTCTTGTTTTAATGTTTTTCTATGAGTTCGTAGGTTTATAAAAGTATTTTGCCAGCAATCATCCTTTTGGGGAGTAGTTTTCTTTAGCTTCTCCTGTAAAAAAGAGATTGAAGTCCCCTGCTTATACCATTCTTGTTCAGTGCCAGATAAGGGTATAGACAGATCGTCGATATTTTTAATGGTTAACCAATAATCTGAATCGCTTGTTAACGAAATTTCAATACCTTTAGGGTCTAAATCACTAAAGCAAACTAAGGGAATAATTCCTTTAAAACGACGAAAAAAATGATAACTACTATTGGTTGTTTGTTGTGCTTTAACATCACCTCGATAAAGCCACAAAGCTTTACTTAAATCTATATTATTACTTTTACTTAGTGTATTTGTGCATGAGTTTTTGTTATTGATGGACGTTAAATTAATAGCACTGAGATTAGCCATTACGGCAAGGTTTTCAACAAGAACAATAGCCGAGTGTTCAACTGACTGAATCTCATCAGCTTTTATATACATACCTAATGACGTTAATGGGGATACTTTATGCCACGTTTGATTAACATTCAGGTCAGTTAAGCTATTGATCAAAATAAAATTTTTGCTAACAGCATAGCTATTTTGTTTCTCATTTCTATTTTTTTCTGCTGTGGTGAGTCTGTCTTCTTTACTTGGATACGGATCATTTCTTACATCAACACCGTGGCTTATTAGTACTTCTTTGGTCAGTTCTAAAATATCAGCAAGGCTAAATCTTAACCATTGCTTAGTAAGATCAAACTGGCCAAAGTGATATTCTTCATTCAGCCTTGTTGCAAGAGCTGAGTTTTTTATCTGGCCGCCATTACGATTTTTTTGAAAATTATCTTGTACAAAATTATAAAGTTGTTTGTTCATTGTCGTTTTCATTTTGCCTTCCTTTGCCATTATGTATTCAGACTATCAGCGTTAAGCGCTTAGCTCGGTTTTCAACTCTGCATATAAGTCGATAACGACATCACTATAACGGTAGTTATCGGTAGTACCCGCAACAGCAACTCCTTTCATTTTAATATTCAAAGCGCTTTGTTGTGCGTTGGTTAATTTACAGTAGCAACTAAAGACTAATTCTATCCAAGCTTTGGGCGTAATGGTTTGCGATTGTTCAAGCCATGTGTTTTGGAACTCTTGATAAAAACTTATTGCTGAAACAGCGCAATTATTAATGATCACACGTTCAAACAGTAACTCTGCTTGCTGTTCAAAAAAATCTTCTTCTGCGGCAACTTTTTCAATGGGCTTGAAACTAACCTCACTGATTGTTCTTGCTTTTATTGGTGTTACTACCGCTTGTTTACGTAATGATTGTACCAATTCAAGTAAAAGTTGTTCTATGCCAGTTTGCTTGGTATCAACATAACTTTTAAGTGCCATTGGCGGTGCGTATTTTAGTGTCTCAGGTAAATTTGGCTGCTCATAAAGGTTTTCATCCAAGGTGAATTCCGGATGTTTGCGTAAAAAACGCGCCATATTTCGTAATTGGCTTGCCTGCTTTTCATCTCGTCGTAAGCGAAATAAACTAATGCGCATGTTATCAATAATTAACCGTAGCTTTGGTAGTATTTGGTTATACCAGTAAACAAAACTAGATATTTTGCGAGCAAACTCATTTGGACAAAGCCAATCTAACCATTCATAACAGTCGTGTGGATCAATTTGCTGCAACTCATTAAGCAATTTTTGCGCATGAGATAAATAGCGTTCGTTTTGACGTATTTTATTAGACAAACTACTAACAAAACCAAACTGACTAACAATAGCAAAATGCATATTATCTAAGTTATTGTTTAAACTATCTTTAGTTTCATAAAGTAGATCATCAAGCTGATCTAAATAATACTCGGCATCTTCTTGCTCTTTGGCATTTATTGCTGCGGTATAATCTATTACCACTTCATCAATCGCATCAAGCACCTTACCCATATCGGTAAGTTGTCGATAGCTAGATTGTTTGCGCATTAATCGATTTAACATACGCTTAAGATCGGTAGTTACTCGATATTCACCTGGTGAGTCGTCAGGTCTGATTAAGCCAGATTTATGCAGCAAATTAATGGTATTAGCATCTTGTTCGTCACTCGCAATTGAGCCATAAACATAGGCACTGGCGAGCAAGTCATTGTAGGCGCCAATTTGTCTGAGTAAGCTGGCAACTTGCGCTGAATCAAAACCAGCCATTAGAAAAGCAACTCATCTTGTTGGCTTTTCTCTTGTTCGGGTAGCGTTACTAGCTCAGCATCATTTAAAAATTCTATCAATAAATAAATTAGGTCAAAACGCGCGGTGGCATAGTATCTACTACTACCGGCATTTTTACGAACAAAGTAATGCATTTCCTCAAGCTTTTGAAAAACCATTACTAATTGCTCACGCGTTTCAGTTTTATTGGTTTTAAAAGGCTTAATCGACGTTAAACGGCGTAATTGTTCGCTTAACGTTTGATCATGTTCAAAGGGTTCAAATAATTCATTGATATTCAATACCGATTTAGCGCGAATAGGTAAATCTGCTTGGGTTGCCGTTAATAGTAAATCTAAAAATTCAACTAAAGGCCTAAAAGTACTGCGCATTTCACTGAATAAAATACTGAGCTCGTGCTGATTGCTGTCATCAACTTGATTAAAGGTACAGTAATAGGCATCGGCACTTTCAAGATAGGTAAGCTTTCTATCTAAATTAGCTAAAAAGTCATTCACTTTATCGTTATGACTTTCCGCTTTTAAATACAAATATTCGGCTTCATAAGCCGTTTGACAAATAACCGTTCCACAAAGTAGTTTTTGAATACTTTCTTTAAACATTGTTCAACTCCTTTGCTTTAACTTCAAGTACTTTGTCTTGGTGTACTTTTATGTCTGTAGTAACTTTTGTTTTATTACGTTGAGCGAGTAATTCATCTAATCGAGATTGCGGGATTTCGGCGTGATAAATTTTATTGTCTTTTAATTTATAATGGCGATTATACAGGGATAAGATATGGCGATCGGTTGACGGCGACGCTGACAACATACTGATATGATTATCATTAAACATTTTTAATAATAGATCAATATTTTCAGCGGCAAGTTCACCTAATTCATCTACCGGTAAAATTATTTGGCTGGCATGTTTGCTGTCACCACGTAACATGGCTAAAAGACCAGCAAATAATGACAACATTGCTAAATAAGACAGTCCCGTAGAACTAATTTTTTTAAGCTGTCTAGCATTACGCGCTTGTTTTACTTGGCCCTTTTCAACAATGGTAAATTCTAAATCGAATAAATTATTGTGCGCTAATACAAAGCCTTCGTTAGGTAAGTAACTGGCTAATTTTTGCATCGCGTATACTAAATCGTCCGGTACATCACCCAAACCATCACGCAATTGATCTTTGTATAATTCAAAAACCTCGGCAAACTTTTGCAATGGTCCCCAGTAATCTAGTTCTTCTTGCTTCATTACTGTTGTTACACTGATATCGGCTAACGCTTCAAAATGTGCTAACGCGGTCACTTTCGTTGATAAACGTTTACCAATTTGTTTTATACGGCGACCAAAGTTTTCTATGTGCTGATAAAACTCATTAATCATAGTGGCATTAACGGTAACCAGTTGATAGGTACTTTGTTGCTTTTGCTCGGCGCTATTTAATAACTCGCTAATGGGCTCACGATATTTAAACAGTGCTTTAGCGCCGGTAAAGTTATCGTTTTCAACTAATAGCTTTTGCCAGTTTTCATAAAGTTCACTGCCAGAGTGATCTTTTCTAAAACGTTCACTGAAGGTATTTAGCTGAGTAGCCAAGCGTTTTTCAATAGTTTTAAATTGTTGGTAAAAATCATGGCAAAAACTTAACGTTAAATCGGCTTGGTTTGCTGGCTCTTCTTGACAAAGTTCACTAGCAATTGCTGACATTTCACATAAGCGTTTATTATCATTGAGTTGTACTAATAAATCATCGGTGGCTTGCTTTTGCTGATTTGTTTTTTTAATCAGCTGTTTTAATTCATTAATTTTTGTTGTCAGTTCAACTCGAGTATCTTCATGATCAGATTCAAGGTTGCGCTTAACAATTTTTCTATTTTGGTTTTCTTCAGCCAGAGCATCACGGTGACAATAACGTTCGTTCATAAAGCTGTGATAATCTCGTGCCTTTTGGGCGAACAGCGCACATAGTTGTAAGCCTTGCTCTAAGGTAATTCGACTAGCGATGCGTTTGTCTACTTCACCTTCAGGATCAAGTTTTTCAATATCACTGGCTTGCTGTTTTTTAAGTTCGGTTGAACGTTGTTTAGCATTCGCTTTTAGTTCGATAAGTTGCTCGGCTAATAGCGTTAACTGGTTGTCTCTATCACTTTCAACCACCATGCATTTTTCTAACTTGTCGTTAGTTAGTTCATGTAATTGCTCAGCTTTATTTTCTTCAAAGCTATGCTGCTTTTTTTCAAGCACTTTAAGTTGCTGATTAAAGCTTTGTAATTGCGCCTCAATCGTTTGACGATGCGCTTTAATAGCTAATTGTTTTTTTACTATCAGGCTTTCTTGTTGTGTTTGCAATTGTCCTAAGGTTAACTTTTGCTGGTTTACGTTTTGTGCTTGCTGCGTAACCGTTACTTTATGTTGATTAAGCTCTTTGACTATAGATTTTAAATGCTCATCAAGCTGGCTAATCTTGTCTGTTTGCGCTTGCAACTTAGTTTCAATAACTTGGCGCTTTTCTCTAAGCTGAGCTTCGTCTAAAGATAATGAATCATCACAAGGGAGTTGCTGTAAGTCGATTGATAAACCATAAAGACTTAGGGGAGCGTTGTTACTTTCTAACCATTGTGGGTTTAAATCAGAACGCGAAAGTTGCTCAGTAGTAAGCAAGCGACCAATAGTATTCTGCCAGTTAGTAGCCTGAGGTTCGTTAATAAGGTAATGATGTAAAGAGCCCGCTTGCGGCAGCAATTGTAAATCAACCTGCTGATAGTTTTGGCGTAACTGTTCTAGGTAACGATTAGCTTCACTGCGATGACCTAATTGTTGGTCCTGTTGTTTTTCTAATTGATATTTATGCTTTTGTAACTCTGATTCTTGTTGTAAAAGCTGATTATAACTTTGTTGAACATCAGACAGTGAATGCACATTATCGTCGATATCTTTAATCAGTTCTGCCGGTATTGCTGGCTGTGCTAGTTGTTGTTTAGCACTGTCTAATTGATGTTGTATTTGTTGCTGATCTTTTTGCAGCTTAAGCTCTTCTTTATGTAATTGGGCATTAAGGATATGTGCTTGTTGATGAAATACTTCATTAATACGGGTTAATGAAGTATTTGCTTGGCTAGTAATAAGGCCTGATTTTTCATTATTACTACTAATCCCTTTAAGCTTTTCAACTTCAATTTTTTGAATAAGCTTATCAAATTTTTGTCCTATTTTAGTAATATTGCCTTCAAAGGCATCAATAACAGCAATAACCTCATTAAGTTCAGCTTGAATTTGTGGCGCTTGCTCGGCCCTAATTTGGTAACTACTGGCATCATCGTCATCATAGTTAAGCTTGTCTTCATCAAGTAAATCAATTTTACTTAAATCGGCTTCAATTTTTGCATTAAGATCAGATTTAGCTTTTTGATATTGCTCAATGGTATTGGCTAATTCAGTCTCAAGTTTACTGCGGTTTGCGATACTGCTTTTTTTAAGCTCGTCTCGTTGTTGTTGTTTCACTTCAAGACGATTTTGATGCGCTATTGTTTCAGCGTGAAGATGTTGCAACTTGTTTACTAAACTTTCGAAGGCGCTAAAATCGTTTTGCCATACAGAGATTTTGTCTGCCACTTTTTTAATGGCACGACTTGCCTGAATATCTGCAAGCCAGTTAGTAATATCGGCTTTATTTAAACTGAGTTGTTCTTTTTCGTCGTTGGTATCACGGGCAAGATGATCACTGGCAATAGCCACCAACATGCGTTTAACGGCTTCAAAATCGAGATTTTTTTCTATGGTGCCGTTAATTACTTTATCAATATGTGGGCATGCTTGCTCACTAAATGAAAAACGATTTTGTAGTAATCTTATTTCTTTGTGTTTACGACCACTACGCAAATTTTGAATAACTTGACGGTATTTATCTATACCTAAAAATTTTGAGCTTTCACTGCCAATATTACGGTAATTCTTTTCTATTTCACTGATAGTAAAAGGCTTAGCCTTGCTACCTTGGCTGCTAGAAATAAAATGTTGGTTGTCGTAAGCACCATCAATAAACTTAAAGTGCACGCCTCTACCATCACTGGTCGCTAATACTTGGCACTTTTGTCCGAAGGGCCTAGTGTATTCGTACACCAAAATACTGGATTCACGCGGTAAGTAAAAATCAGCAAAGTTTTTAGCTTGATCAACCTTACTGACAATATCACTCGGTCGCATGCCGTAAAAAAGTGGCAGCAAACGCATTAATGAGGTTTTTCCTGCACCGTTTGTACCTTCAAGTTGAGTGTGGCCGGTTAAATCAAGTTCGTTAACTTGTCCTTGCCAAAAGCTGTCAATAATAATAATGCGTAGTAGTGAATAGCCTTGCTCAGCCATACAGTTTCCTTAGAAGAATAGATCACAGAGGCAAGAGAAGTTAAATTCTCTTGCCTCTGTAGTAATACTTTAAATATTTCTTTTAAATAATATTTTTTAAACCATTTATTTAAATATAAAACGATTGATAACCAGCTGGCTGACTATTTAATAGGATTAACTTTCATCGCCAATTGTGGATCAAACCTAACCTGATGCCAATTCATACGCCAGTCTAAATGGGGGCCAGTTACTCTGCCTGAATTACCTACCTTGGCAATAACATCACCTTGTTTTACTTTATCACCCGCCTTTACCATTGAAGCGCTCAAGTGCAAAAAATTTGAGGTAATACCATGTCCGTGATCAATAACAAGTGTACCACCAGAATAAAACATATCTGGCACCCATAAGAGAACAGTGCCACTTGCAGGCGCTTTTACTGGTGCACCAATTTGTCCTGCATAATCAACACCAAAGTGCGGATTTTTAGGTATGCCATTATAAAAACGCTGGCTACCGTAAACACCTGTTATACGAGAGCTTCTTGGTGCAATAAACCCCTGAGAAAAATTAGTTAAGTTACTGGAAATTTTACGAACTTTAACCATCGCTTTACGATCTTCACCCGCACGTATATTCGCTTTTTTATTAGGGTTCATGATCTTTTTACTAATCCCTTCAACACGTGATATTTTATAATCACGCTTTGCTGGGGTAAACGTTTGTGTTTCTAGTGTGCCTGTTGGCGAAGTAACTGTTAACGTGTATTGAGTTTTATCATCGCGAGAAAAAGCAAATACGTAATCCCCTTGCGTGGATACTGGTAACACTTTCTCGTTTAACGTTACGCGGTTATTAGCATGTGTTTTCCCTATGACTAAACCGCCCTGCTTTATTTCACCTGAAAGCTGTATTTCGGCTTGAGCACTTATAACAGGTAAAGTACTTAAGCCAATAATGAACAAAGCATAATTTTTTTTTAGCTTAAACACTTACAATCGCCCCTTTAGCAACACCTTCATAGGCAATAACTTTAATTGTTTTATTCGCCAAATCTTTTTTAAGTTGTCTGGCGATAAAGTCAGCGAGCAATTCTACGGTTGAATCACAATCAACAACATCAAGTACTTTACTGTCGACAGCAATATCAAATCGACCTTGTGGCGCGGTGTAACTGAAGTATTGGTGATCGGGTGTTAAATTGTTCATTGCTTGTGCTGAAAGTTCAATGTCGCCTTTATTAATTCTATCGGCTTCACTGGCAATATAAATATCTTGCCAACGTTGACACCATTGCTGTTCTAGTTGGCTATCTTTTTGTTCATCTACAAAAATTTGAATAGTAGATCTATGACCATGAGCAATACGCTGACAATTACCATCATGAAGCTTTAAACCATGGGTGTAATGATAATAACCACCACTGATATTTTCAGGACGCAAAATCAAGGTTAAACCCTGCACATTATTAGGCAGTTCAGCCATAATAATAGCATTCAAATGTGCAGTGACTGTGGCAATTGTTATCTGTAAACAATCAATTTGCGCAAAAGCACAGCTAGGTGATTGTAGATAATAACTGGCACGCGCACTTAAATAATTAAGGGTTTGATGATTTGTATGATGAGGTGAATCAGCTAAGGTTAATTCAACCGCTTGCATGGGCAAAAGTAATTTATGGTCAACAGCGTCATCAATAATTGCTTTAATCTGCTTTTTGACAATCGCAAAATCAAGCACCATAGATTGCTCATTTAATGAGCCATCTAGTAACACATCTACAATCCAGCTTTCGCCAACAATACCGCGCTCTTTACACAGGTAAGAGAAATCAATCACGGTTAAATCATTTACAAATAATTGCATTATAATCCTTTAAAACTCATATATCTTAACCCTTAACTTGCCAAGCAATGCTGTCATCGCCACGAATAGGTACTACAACATCATTACCAAAGCTTAAAATTGCTGGCACTTGCCATGATTTCTTAACTAGTGTGATTTTGTCTTCGTTAACCGGTAATTGATAAAAGGCTGGGCCATTTAAACTCGCAAAAGCTTCTAACTTATCTAACGCGTTTTCTTGTTCAAACACTTCAGTATATAACTCAATTGCTGCATGAGCTGTATAAGAGCCTGCGCAGCCACAAGCTGATTCTTTAGCATGTTGTGCATGAGGCGCTGAATCAGTACCTAAGAAAAATTTAGCACTACCACTGGTTGCTGCTCCAACAAGCGCTTGCTGATGAATATTTCGCTTTAAAATAGGTAAGCAAAAATAGTGAGGGCGAATACCGCCAACTAACATATCGTTACGGTTAAAGAGTAAGTGATGTACGGTAATAGTTGCTGCGACATTTTCACCAGCACTTTGCACAAAATCAACCGCATTTTTGGTGGTGATATGCTCTAGGACTACTTTTAGATCCGGATAGCTGGCAACTAAGGGCGCTAAGATAGTATCAATGAACACTTGCTCACGATCAAAAATATCAATGTCATCGGTGGTTACTTCACCATGAATCAATAATGGCATACCAACGCTTTGCATTGCCGCAAACACTGCTTTTAACTTGGCAACATCGGTAACGCCAGAAGAAGAGTTAGTGGTTGCGCCAGCAGGATATAGTTTTGCCGCATAAACTATACCTGAATCTTTCGCCTCAATAATATCTTGAGCACTGGTATTGTCTGTTAAATAAAGCACCATTAGCGGCTTAAAATGTTTACTTGGTGAAGCGGCCATAATGCGATCATAATAGCTTTTTGCTAGTTCAGCATTGGTTACTGGTGGTACTAAATTTGGCATTACAATTGCGCGACCAAAATAGCGGCTAATATCAGCAACGGTATTTGTTAATACTTCGCCATCACGTAAATGTACGTGCCAATCGTCAGGGCGAGCAATAGTAATTGTACTAATTTGAGCTGTCATTCTAGTTATTTCCAATATTATTTAATTTTCATGCTCATATTAACGAAATAACACAAGCCATTGATATTTAGGGCTAAATAAACAATAACAAGGTAACGCGTAACCATGGCATTGTTCAGTTAACATATTATTCAAACGTTTCCGGATCATCATTTACGTTACTAGCACTCGCCAGTAATGTTTGTAATTGTTCTTTCAAATTTGGTGGTACTTTATAAATAGTTATAGAGTCATTATGCGGATTATATACGACATCTTGACCGAAATGGCTACGCTCAAAACTTAAGCTGATGCCATTGCCATAACCCGAATATTTAGTGATCTTATTTACCACTGTTTGATCATGGGGAAAAGACTCTTCAATCGGATAGGATTGCTGTTGGCAAAACTGATAAAAATCTTGTTCGTTACCATTAGCATCCGTTGAGGTATGGCCAATAACCTTGCCTACTTCTTGGATAGAAACATCCTGCGAGCTGGCTTTTTGTTCTTTACAATAACTGAGCAATTCTTTACGTGTTTGTTGTTTTTCAGCGGCATCTAATTGGTTTACTGAAACATAATCTTCAACGGCCTGTACTAAGGTTTGTGTCTGCTCTTTTGAGTTTAAGCCTTCTTCACAGCCTAAAAAGTCTAAGAAAAAATCAGAGACTTTACGCCCCGCACGACCTTTAATAAAAGAAATATAACGATTGCCACTGGCATTTTGTTGGTAATCAAATAAATCAATGCGCGCTGCCAATTGTAGTTTGTTAACGTCAAGGTGTTGAGCCGCAGAAATATTCAGCTCACCATCAACACTGTAATGCTCAGATACAGGAATAACAGCAACCAGTAAAAATCGTCCTCCCATATATTCGTAATGACAAACAATAAGATAACCCGTTTCTTCTAAATCATATTTTTCTATTTCATTTTTTAAACTATTTGCTGCTTGAATGCTAAAGTCATAAAAGCTTTGTTTATCATTAAAATAGCTTTCCATCAAATCAATGAAACGAGCTGTTTGTATAGTGTCATTATCACCACTGATTTCAGTATTACCTGCCATTGGCATGGTAGTAAAACTGCCATAAGCTTTGCTGGCTTTGCCATTATAGATAGCATGTAAGCCATCAACAAATGCCGTTATTTTAGAACTCGTCCCACCTTGTTCAGGTGATAAGTTATCAGGACCTAAGCGTAATAAAACTTCCCCTGATTCTTCTTTTTTAGAAAGAAAATGTAATGCAATATTTGAAATGATTAAACTCATATAATACTCAAGTGACTTTATTAGTATATTGTTCAGGCATTTGATAAACTAAGGCTATTAAATTTATCATCAGCAATTAAGTGTCATTATGCCCATTGTATCGAAATACTCCAATGAACGTGTAGAAAAAATTATTCAAGAATTAATGGATGTTCTTGTTAACGAATCAGCAACCACAGATTTAGCATTAATGTGTTTAGGAAATACCATTACCAATGTTATTAGTAAAATCCCTGCTGATCAGCAAAGTGCTATTGTAGACAATTTTAGCCGCGCATTAAAACAATCTATTCAAAAAACTCACTAGTAAAGACAAAAATAAAGAAGAAAAATAATCAATGGTCTCTTTTGATACAAAAAGCTATAGCAAAAAACTTTTACATTTAATCAGCTGGAGCCATTGGTTTACTTTTTTCAATATTATTGCCGCCATCGCTCTATCCTCTTATTATTTATTTAGCGAAACTGCACCAGACACCTTATTAGGTCAAATATATCTCATTACAACATGGGTTAGTCATATTGCATTTTTAACCTTTATGAGTTTTGTCTTAATCTTATTTCCGCTAACTATAGTGTGGCCAAATACTAAGGTAATTAGGACAAGTGCCTCTGTTATTTTTACCTTTGGTCTACTACTATTGATACTTGACGGTTTTATTTATAGCCGATTAGGTTATCACTTAAATGCTTCTTCTAGTTCTCAAATTATCGAGTTGATAAAAGAAATTGCAGAAACTAATGGTATTTTTTATATTATTAGTGGCATGTTAGCTATTGTAATTTTAGGCTTTGAATTTACTGTCAGTAATTACGCTTGGAGGCATTTAAAACAACTGCAAAAAACAATTTTTGCCCGTTTTGTCATTTTCGTTTTAGTATTAGCCTTTTTCTTTAGCCATCTAACCCATATTTGGGCAGATGCAAACCTTGATTATGATGTATTACGTCAAGATACTGTATTGCCACTATCGTACCCAGCAACAGCCAAAACATTACTCACTAAGTATGGCTTGTTTGATATTGATGATTATATTGAGCGCAAAACGAGCCCACTCTCTTTTAGTCGTGCTATTCCTGATTACCCTCAACTAACTGATCAGCAATGTTCAATAACACCTGCTACAACCAAGTCAGTATTTTTAATACTCACTGACGAACAATTAAATGAGCGTCAATTACAGCAAGTTGAGCGTCGCGTCAGCGTGGCGAATTATCAACTGAGTAACCATGTAGATACTGCATTACGTGATGATGCATGGTTTAATTTATTTTATTCATTGCCAAGTATTTATCAGCAAGATATTTTAGCTCAGCACACTAAGCCTTTATTATTTCAAACAATTGAACAACAAAATTTAACCAGTAGTTATACATTAATTAGTAAAGAACTTAATGAGGAAAATGGTGATACTTTGTGGTTTGCAGAGTTATTTAAGGAACAAATTCAACTTAATGATATTTCTTCTCTTGTTTTTGCAGACAAGTTAAATAGTAAAAAGCCTGGCTTACATTTAATTTATTTTAAAAGTACGCCACAAGAAGCTGAACAAAATAGTAATAGCCGTTATCAGTTTGAGCTATTTGTAGATGCGCTATTATTAGCTCAACAACAAAAATCACAAAAAGATATTATTTGGATCAGTTCATTAGGGAATCAAAGCAAAGATACTCGCTTAGCGGTTAAACCTGTATTGTTGATTACGCCAAATGCAACAAATAACGACGCTAAAGAATTAAGCTTATTAACTAGCCATATGGATTTACAGCCAACCCTAATGAGAAATTGGCTTAATTGTCATGTTGAAAGTGAAAGCTATAGCAATGGCGCTGATTTATTGACGTTAAATAAAAATAGAGTTATCGCTAATACTTCTGCTGAAGGACTGATGATCTTTAATAAAGATAAATCTGTATTCATTGATCAAAATGGTAATTTTGAAAGCTATTCAAGTCAGTTAGCTGCCCCGATCACCGTAAATAAAGACTTTCCATTGATGATTGATGGCGTGCACTTTATTAAACAATTTAGCTTACAAGCAGAGAAAAAATAAATAATACCAATTGAAATAACGAATTCATTACTTCAATTGGTATAACCTGCGCATTAATTATCCAATTACCGATAATTGAGAACAATTAATTAATTGAACGGCTAATTGTCATTGCATTCGTTAAATAAATCATTAATATAGGCATCGCAAAATACAAGTATAGTGAGTAACTCCCCTAGAGTACTTATTAGCCTTATTACTTAGTTTTTGTTATCGGGGTATAGCGCAGCTTGGTAGCGCGTGCGTCTGGGGGACGTGAGGTCGCAAGTTCGAATCTTGCTACTCCGACCATATTATAGATACAAAAAAGCCACTTATAGAGTTAGGTAAATAACTCTTAAGTGGTTTTTTTGTTTAACGCATCGGTGAAATAATAAATCTAGTTGTTTATTAGTACTCAATTAGAAGTTCTAGATTGATATAAAAATCCCCTGTAGTGGAGAGGAAAATGTTTTTTCTTAGTGATCATGAAACACTTATAAGCTCAATTGAAGCTATTGGTGCTAGCTTTGCTGTGTTTGAATTCGAACCAGAGTCTACCGCTTTTAACCTGGTAAGTTGCAATAGTCGGTATGAAGAGCTTATGGGGCGTTCCAGTACAAAGGCCCTTAGCCTATCACTGGTGTCAATATTCCCAAGATATATTCACAATCCGCTGAGAGAGACATTTATACGTTGTATGACTGAGCACATTGCTTTGGAAACAGAGATTGTGCTTGACTACAAAGGGCAAGAAAGATGTTGGCGCTCAATAGCATCTCCTATTGTAAACTCAAAAGTTGAAAAATTTAGAATAATTCAAACCTGTGTAGAGATCACTGAAAAGAAAATTTTAGAAAGACAATTAGACCTCTCGATGAAACGATTTGCAGCCGTAGTTAATAATGCATACGATGGCATCATTACCATTGATGAAAATCAAAATATTAAACTTTTCAACGAAGCTGCTCAATCAATGTTTGGCTACAATGCAGTCGATATAATTGGCCAGCCACTAACCAAGATATTACCTGAAAAATTCCGAAGTAAACATCATGGTTACGTAGATGGATTCAAGAGAGCACAGGTTGATTCTAGGCCGATGCAAACCAGAGCCCCTGTTCAAGGACGGCGAAAGGATGGTAGTGACTTTCCTATCGAAGTTTCTATCTCCAAAATTCGTATTTCAGATGATGTCGAATATACAGCGGTTGTTAGAGACATTTCTGAAAAAAACCAACTATTAAAAGAGTTAATTATATCGTCGAGAATAGACCCGTTAACTGAGTTATATAATCGTAGATATTTTATCGACTTACTCAATTCAGAAATAACCCGCGCCAATCGATTCATGCGAGGCTTTTCTCTGTTAATGTTAGATATTGATCACTTCAAATCAATCAATGATAAATATGGACACTCATGTGGAGATAGCGCTTTAATAGCTTTTTCAAAGACTTTAATCAATAATACTCGAAAAGTAGATACCGTTTGCCGATGGGGTGGAGAAGAATTTATGATCCTCTTACCAGAAATATCAAAAGAACACGCGGTACTAGTTGCTGAAAAAATCAGAAGTAATGTTGAGAGTCTTGCAACAGTATTTGAGGGGGAGCAAATAAAGTTTACCGTATCAATCGGTTTGGGATACTTTTCTGGCGATTCTATCAAAATGAGCAATATGATCAGTAAAGTAGATGAATATCTTTATAAAGCAAAAACCACCGGCAGAAATAGAGTCTACATTGAGGATGAGCATTCACTTTAAAACATATTCGTTTTTTGTAATGGGTGAAGGAAAGTTCATACTAAGGTATAATCATTTATCTGTAGGGGTAAAGTTAGCTTAGCACCCAGCTCCCCTAATATAGACAATACTTTACTGGGGTGCTGTTGTAGTAACCCCTACCTCCTATTTATCTTTTTATTGGATTTTCACCTTACATGCAATACGCACGCGTATTTATCGATGATATTAGTTATCAATTGGCCCCTCGAATTATTTCTAGCGAAGAAATCGAACGTAGGCTTGAGCCGGTCTACAAAGCCCTTCACATTCCCAAGGGCCAACTTAAAGCCTTTACTGGCATAGAGCAACGCCGTTGGTGGAGTGAAGGTTTTCGCTACTCTGATGGTGCGATTGCTGCGGCTAAAAAGTGCCTGAATAAAACCAATTTTGACATTAATGATATTGGTGCGATTATTTACACAGGTGTTTGCCGTGAAGGCTATGAACCCGCGACTGCCTGTAGGGTTGCTGCGAAGCTAGGGGCAAATAGTGATACTGTTATTCATGATATTAGCAATGCCTGTCTTGGCGCAATGAATGGCATCATTGATATAGCCAATCGAATTGAATTAGGCCAAATAAAAGCTGGCTTGGTTGTTTCCTGTGAATCTGCTCATAGCATTGTTGAAAGCAGTATCAAATATTTATTAGATAACCCGACCATGGCGGTTTTTGCTGATACGCTGGCCACACTTACTGGTGGCTCTGGTGCGACAGCTATTTTATTAACCGATGGTTCTTTTACTAATAATCAGAACAAGCAAGCACTCAAAGGGCATAAATTATTAACAGTAACTAGTCGAACATCAGCAGCTGACTTTGAAATTTGTAGTTGGGGGATGGAACTTGCTGCGCCGGGGTTATTTAAAGAAGTAATGAGCACCGATGCGACATTACTACTTAAAAAGGGTATGAATTTGGGGAATTTGACTTGGCAGGATTTTCTAGCTGAATCGGGTTGGCAAAGATCAGATGTTGATAAGCTGATTTGCCACCAAATTGGCTCGGTTAATCGAAAACATGTACTTGAACAACTAAAGATCAGCGATCAACAAGATTTTATTACGTTTCCCACTCTTGGTAATATGGGCACAGTATCACTGCCTGTAACTGCAGCTATGGCGACAGAGCATGAATTCTTGAAAAAAAATGACAGGGTTGCGTTTCTAGGTATTGGCAGTGGTTTGAGCTGTATAATGATGGGACTTGAATGGTAACTCTTTTATTTAATCATTTTTTATCAGTATTTTTATAAGATAAAAACAAACCGATCACAAAGAGTCCTATCACGGGTAACAACCAAAGCCATGGTGGATTTGCAGCAGTATTTAAATCAACTAATATTGCTGCACGTATAGTGATTAGTAATGCACAAATGCCAATTATGGGGATCGCTAAGAAACTCCACCTTTGGTTTTGCCTAAACGGTATAGTCAGTAATAATATCAAGGTTAGTGCGGTCAATAACATTAAACTACCCGCCCCATTTAACATCGCTAGAAACAATATCTGCACACCCGGTGCTAGTTCCTGCCACATATAGTTTGTTGCTGCGGCATGATAGCTCATATAACTATTGCTAATGGCATAAACTAAACCTCCTACTAACATGGGAGAAATTGCCAAGCCATGACAAATCATAGCAGTTGTTTTTGAGCTGATCATTTGTTACTAACCTTTATAGAACTCATTGCTTTAAAACAGTTGATATTATCTATAAAGACATTATACGGCATTTAGTGAGTATACCGGTCAAATAAAATGTTCTTGTGACGATTAAAACCTCAAAATCATCCTGTTTTAAAACTAATTAGCGTATATTAGACGGCCTAAGAAGACACCAAAACAAAGAGATATAATGCATAAACAAACAACATTGCTGGATCGCATTACGATTGAGCCAAAAACAACTGCCACTTCTTGTGTGATCTGGCTACATGGTTTAGGTGATTCAGGTGCGGGTTTTGCGCCAGTGGTACCACTATTAAATTTACCACATCATCATACTATACGTTTTGTGTTTCCTCACGCTCCAGAGCAAGCCGTTACTATCAACAGTGGTTTTGTGATGCCCGCTTGGTACGACATTAAAAGTGATAATTTACATAATCGCGCTGATATGGATGGTGTACTCCAATCTGAGAGCTTAGTGCAAGCTTTAATTCAAGAACAAATTGATAATGGAATAGTAGCAAGTAACATTGTTTTAGCTGGTTTTAGTCAAGGCGGCGTAATGAGTTTATTTACTGGTTTACGGTTTGAACAAAAATTAGCAGCAATAATGGCTTTATCATGTTATTTACCAATAAAAGATCAGTTACCTACTCAGTTGAGTACAGCCAATAAACACACGCCAGTATTACAACACCATGGTGAGCTTGATGATGTTGTTCCGATGTCATCAGGAAAAATGGCAAACGAATTGTTAAAAGATGAAGGTTATAACACTCAATGGAAAACCTACCTAATGGCGCATAGTGTCTTGCCAGAGCAGCTTAATGATATTGGTATTTGGTTAACTAAGTATCTTGTAAAGTAATACTTAACTAACCTCAACTTGGTTTTATCGGCATTTGATAAGCTTAGGTGAGGTTATACCAATGCCAGTAAGTTAGTGAGCAAATATTAATGAGGATAAACCTTCAAGAACAAGGCGCTTGATTGAGCAATAGCTGGCGTGTGTGATTGAAAGCACCGATGTTATTGGAGGTTTAGGCCATTTAGAATGTTCATATATTTATTGGTATTGCTACTATTTTTTTATAAACCCAAGCATAAACATTAGGCTTTAGGTGAGTTAACTTTACTATATAGCCAGGTAATAATATCACGCCATGTTAGTATTCCTACGGGCTTATTATTACTATTTATTACAGGAAGACAAGATACACCAGTATCATGAAATACCTTTATCGCTTCACTAAAAGGTGTAAATTGTTTAATTGCCACTAATTTTTTCGTAACGATTTGATGTACTCGTTTGTTTAACATAGCCAAATCTTTTTCATTAGCAGCAGGTAATTCCAGATTAGAGTTTGTAGCTTTAAAATAATCCCTTTCGGAAATGACAGCGACAAGAACATTATTTTTATCTGTAACCATTAGGTGATGGAATTTTTGCTTAATAAATAACTCCCTCACAACAGATAGTTTTTCATCTAAATCTATACAAGTGACATTACTGTCCATAATTTCTTCAATTTTCATATTTTATTATCTATTATATTTTTATAATCATAAGCCAGAGAAACTAAAGCTAAATCAATGATTATTGTTGTCTATAAGAAAATAATAGTCCTTTCAATAAATCATGTCAATGATGTAAATAACGTATGAATTGGGTTAGAAAAATTGACATTTGATGTATGCAAAACCACTGCGGGTACATACATAAATGATAACGACATCAATGTCTTCTTTATCCACTTTCATAGAAAAGTTGAAAGTATAAGAGGCTCTTGCGGGTCTATACCCATGTTGTTATATAATTGGATACTCAATGAATAGATACTTTATCGCATTAATTGCTGCCATCATTTTATTACCAAGTTTGTATGCTGCAATTTCACCATCTTTATATACCGCTGAGGTTAAATGGCATAATTACAAAGAAGCTCGTGCTATGAATTCTGACAAACCTATTTTTGTGTTTGCCAAAATGCGTTTCTGTACAGCCTGTGCCGCGATGGAAAAAGACATTTTTACTAACCTAGCATTAGCTAAGGTGTTAAATGAACGCTTTATTTCGGTAAAAGAAACAATCAACTTTGCACTTTCTACTTTTGTTTTTGATGATCTACATGATAACCAAGGTGAGCAACTCACCTTTCGAGGCTTCCCTGCTGTCATGATAGTTAAAGGTGACAATTATTCCCTGATGCATGGTTATAAAAATATAGAACAGCTGCAGGCTATTTTAGATAGCGCATTATAAAACTAGTATTTGGCTAGTAGAACACATAAATTAAGATAGAAAAACAAAGGTACGACACATTGGAAATCATGAAAATACAAATAGACAATCTAGAAAGTATCGAGGTTAAACAACTACTGCAAGCGCACCATGATGATATGTTAAAACATTCGCCACCTGAAAGCGTTCATGCACTTAATTTATCTTCATTGAAAGCACCTAACGTAACCTTTCTAACCGCTTGGATTGATGGTAAGTTAGCGGGTTGTGGTGCTTTTAAAAGGCTTAGTGATAAACATGTAGAACTTAAGTCAATGCGTACTTCTTCGTCATTTTTAAGAAAGGGTGTGGCGGCCAAATTACTAACTTACATGCTAGCAACAGCCAAAGAGCAACGTTTTGAAAGAGTAAGTTTAGAGACAGGAACAATGAATGTATTTATTCCAGCTCACAAGTTATATAAAAGTTTTGGTTTTCAAGAATGTGAGCCATTTTCAAATTACCAAAACGATCCATTTAGTGTGTTTTTAACAAAAGTTATTGAGTAATGTAACTGTCTCGCTGTAAATGATGGCGAATTTATTTGAACCAAACTTTACCGCCAATAATTTTATAAGCAGGTGTACCTTTTACCAGTGTTTCTCGAGCAAACACCTTTTTACATTTAGGGCAAATACAAGCTGTTAATGTATAATCTTGGCTAATGCGTTCTTTAAAACATTTTACCAAAGCGCCCTTACCGCCTTTGCGGTATTTAAACAAAGGCGCATTACATGCCTTACAAAAAATATCGACGGTTTTCGTTGGGCCTTTTTTATTCGGCTTTGCCATAATGATTTTTTACTTGATATGTTTGTTAAAAGGATGAATTAGGCTGGCTTAAAAATTTAGTTTCTTCTGCACTTGATTGCCTATTTAAGATTTTATTACGGTGTGGATATCTGCCAAATTTCTCAATAATTTCCAAGTGCTTTAATTCAAATTGATAATTACTATCGATGCCATTCGCTTTATATAATACGCAAGCTTGTTGATGGATAATCAAGGATTCACTGTGCATAAAAGGCATATAGAGAAAGCTACGCTCTATTGTATTGAGCTCTTTATCCGCTCCGTCAACAATTGCCTGTTGAGATAAAGCGAGAGCTAATGAGTCTTGTGCAAATGATTGGGGAGTATCTCGATACATATTTCTTGAGAATTGATCCAACACAATAATTTCTGCTAGTCTGCCTTTCGCACTATTACGCCACCCATACAACTCACACTGACTAGCTTGTTGATGAATACCTTCAAACATTTCTTGAATACGTTTGTCTAGCTCATTATCTTTTCCCCACCACTGTTGCGGACTAAGTTCTTCAAACCAAAACTTTAATACCTTGTTATACATTATTTACCCCAATAGGTTTAGTTGCTCTTAGCTTTCGGGTGATTGCCGGTATATCAGTATAGCTCTGTTCTTTGCCAACATTTTCAGTTAACTCATTATAAATAGAATTATCATCAATTGAGTCTTCTTGATCACTAAGTGAAGCTATACCTGAAGCGACTATCAGAATTTCAATTTCAGATGATAAGTTTGGATCTAAAGTGACACCTGGTACGATAAGCACAGATTTGTTGCTTATTTTTTCTCTAATGTGGTCAATCAAACCATTATAGGTAGATAGCTTTGGCTCAGATTTGCAAAACAACTGAAAAATAATGCCTTTCGCAGTATCAATATTTGCAATCGAGACTAACGGATTATTGAGTGCTTGATCTAATGCATCAAACGCTAACTCCTCTGTTTCTGCTTTTCCGACACCTAAAATCGACTCACCTTCATAAGATAGTATGCTAGAAAAATCATTTTTATCTACATTCACATAACCAGTTTCAGTTAACATTTGCACTAAAGATACCAGTAGGTTTTTCAACACTTCGTTGCTTTGATTAAATGCAGAAAATAAACCAACACTTTTACCTAAACCTTTTAAAAGCAAATCGTTGGATAACGTAATGTAGGCATGAATAGGAGCTTTAATATCAGAAATCCCCTGCAAGGCAAAGTCCATTCTTAGTTTACCTTCAGACTCAAACGGCAAAGTGACAATAGCCAAACAGTTAATATTCAACTCACGGGAAATACGTGCAACCAAGGGACTAGCTCCGGTACCAGTACCACCACCAAAGCCAGCAGTGATAATAACAATATCACTATTTTTTATAGCATTAGTTAATAGCTCTTCACTTTCTTGAGCAGCTTTTAAACCTATTTCTGGGTTAGAGCCAGCTCCATAACCATTAGTTAAATTTTCGCCTATTAGTATTCTGTTCTCAACTTGCAGAGTATTTAAGGCGGCAAGATCGGTATTAACAGCAATTAAATTTACTTGCTGCGACAAACCATTTTCATACAACATGTTAATGGTATTACAACCACAACCACCTATACCAACAACAGTAATAAGTAGCTCAGGGTTGGAATGAATAAGCTCTTTCATAAAACTCCTTAATGCGTTTCTATAAGCAAACCCTTTCTCTAATTCGGCTTATTATCTCTATTTATATAAAGAAAACCGCTCATTTTTTTGAAAGATTTTAACAGAGTTGACTCATGCATCTTCAAGTGGAACGGGTATATATCTTTATTATAATGATCAATTTTTCAATCTGCCATATTAAAAACTAACTCTAGCAGTATTTATTTAACGCTTGAAAATTTCATCGTTTGAATAAAATACAATCTGCAATATGTTCTGTAATCTTTAAATTCATTTCACAGTTTAAAGGCTTTAAACAGAAGTAAACATTCACTCCGACCCACAAAGGGGTTATCAGAGTTAGCAACACCATTCACCTTGGGGTTGTCAGGGTTACCAAGAGTGAAAGGTGTGGGGGTTACCAGAGTTACGATGAATTTGACCTGTAGGGTTCCTGGGGTTATAGTTGGGTTATTGGCTTTATTTATAAAAGGATAAATTATGAAGTATGCAATTATCTTCTTTTCAGAGAGAAACGATGGCGTGTATAAAGTGTCAGTACCTGACCTACCCGGTTGCTGTGTTAACGTAGATTCAATAGATTTAGGATTAGAAAAAATAAGCCAAAGTATTAAGTCTCACTTAGCAATATTGGCAGAGTACGGTGAGAAAATTCCATCAGCCATGAGTATTGAAAAACATAGACAGCAATATACGATTGAAAATCCGCATACTTATTTGCAGTCTTTTTGGGCAATCGTCGATATTGATATAACGGCCTATTTAGGAAAAAGCCATAAGATCAATGTCACCTTACCTGAATTACTAATAAAACAAATTGATGAGAGAGTGAGTAAAAGTTCGTCTTATAAAACTCGTTCAGGCTTTATTGCGAGTGCTTGCTTGGTAGAGTTGGGGAAATAAATCGGTATTCAAATGAATTATAAGGGAGAACAACTCACTAGGGTCTGTTGATCTTTCGCGGTTAAATTTTGTTCGAGATAAAAGCGTTTTAATCGCGGCGAGTAGTGTGTAGCCTAGTCACTCTAAGCAAATACTGCTCAACAATGAGTAAAACGCTTTTAGCCGAATCCTTCGGACAGCGTTTGTTGGAAATTTTTATGGCGTTATCGCCTTTTTATGTGACGCTACATGGATGTAGCTTATTAGACAATGCAGGAGCATATTGTCCTGAACAACCACATGGAAAAACCTCTACCTTGTATAAATACTCAACAAACCGCCGCAAAAACAATCTAGAAAGGTCAACAGACCCTAATGATATAGAATGTTCATTTTAGTTTTAAAGTTAATACCTTAAAGTATATGAGATAATTCGATTTTATTTGCGGCGGCATTAACCTTGTCAATCAAACTCATGTTTGACTCATTATAAAAATCAAATTGAGCAATTTTTGGCATAGGTAAAAGTTGTTCTAATGATGCTATATTTTCATTTAAACAAGGCATTGTTAATTCACTGGCAGTGTTTGCAACCCAAGCAATACAGTGTAAACCATCAGCTATTATCGCTTGGTAAGTTAATAATGCATGGTTTAAGCAGCCCAGTTTCATGTTTACTACTAAGATAACTTCTTGTTTAGTCTCTTGAGCGAAATCAGAAAGAAAAATATGTTTCTTTGCACCTATTTTCTTATTATTGCTTATGTATATTGGTAAACGCCAGCCACCTGCACCTTCAGTGATGGTTACATCCGCTTTTAATGAAGTTACTTTACTGAAACCTTGTGAAATTTCATCAATAGATATTTCTCTGTTCGCATTTGCAGCGGCAATATGAGGGGCAATTGCTTCTTCAAAAGCAATTGGATTTACGTCACTAATACTTTGCTTACAATTACTAAATTGACTTAATAGTTGAGCATCTTCATTGACAAGTAGTTCACCTACTTGCTGACAGCCCGCGGAGATCGGCTTATAAACAGCTACTTTTTTACCCGCATTAATTAACGCTTGAGTAAGCGCACAAGCAACAAATGTTTTTCCTGCATCAGTGTCAGTGGCGGTAATAAAAAAACATTTCATATTTATTTTTTAGCTCAACTAGGTAATTTAATTATTCAACTTAGTAACAAGACCTGAATATAAACGGTAAGTAGCCGGATATATACCGCTAGGTTCAAGAAAATCTTGGTAATGTTCAGTCATAGCAAACCATTTGTCTTTACCGGATAAGCCACGGTTACGTTTTTTAGGTAAATGATTAGCGCCTAAGCCCTTAAGCTCACGTGCTAAATGGATCACATTTTGATATTCAAGAACGATGTCTTGGCATTTATGCTCTAAGATACTTGAAGCGTCAGTATTGAAAAACTCATTTATTTCACTCTCGGCTTTAAAGTCAATGACATGCTGATCATCATCAACTTGTCGCCATGATGATTTTAACTCATGTAAGGTACCATCAACTAAGGTGGTAAATATAATTAAGCCGCCTGGTTTTAATATACGCAACATCTCAGTAATGGCCAGATCAAGTGGATCGCACCATTGAATGACAAGATTAGAATAGATAAAGTCTACACTTTCATCTTGCAAGGGAATTTTATGAACATCTGCCTCAAGCCAAGTAATATCCTTATGACGATTTTCTTGAGCATAATGAAGCATGCCTTTTGATAGATCTAAGCCAATAACTTGAGCATAAGAACTCGCAAGTAAGTCGGTAAAAAAACCTGTACCTGATCCTAAATCTAGAACGGTGAGATCGTTTCTATTGGGCAACCACGGCATTAAGTGTTTACCGGAAAATCGCTGTAATCTGGCTGACACATCGTAAGATCTGCTGGCAGAGCCAAAGCTTTGTGCTATTTTTACTTTATTTTCTTGATGCTGCACTGTTGGAGTCATGAAGACTATCCCTACCTTTATTTACAAAGTGCTTTGTTTAAACAACTAGCTAGATAGCTGATATCATTGCAGTTATGACTTGCACAAATAGTTACGCGTAACCTTGAACTACCAATAGCAACTGTTGGAGGACGTATTGCTGTGAGCCAGATCCCCTGATTTTTTAATTCTTTACTAACATTGAGAGCTTTTTGTTCATCACCAACAATTATCGCATGAATTGAAGATGTTGATGGTATCACCACAATGCTTGGATCGAGTAATTCGACAAACAAAGTACTTAGTTCGGTAATTTTGTCACGTCGCCATTGCTCCTCTTGAATGAGTTCAATACTTTTTATTGTTGCCCAAGCAAGTGCTGGAGAAATTGCGGTTGAGTATATATAGTGCCTAGCAAAATTAATTAAATAATCATGCAAAACTTCATCACACGCTAAAAAAGCTCCACTAGTGGCAATCGCTTTACCAAAGGTTGCCATAGTAATGCTTGCCTGATTATTGTCAGTCAATACACTGGCGCTACCTTGGCCATTGTCACCAATAACGCCGATACTATGAGCATCATCAAGATAAAGCCAAGCATTGTTGTTTTTGGCTACGCCGGATAGTTCAATAAGTTTAGCTTGATCGCCATCCATACTGAAGACTCCTTCAGAAGCGATCAGCTTATTTTGACCATCAGAATCAGATAATAACTGCGCTAATTGCTCGGTATTATTATGAGCAAAACGTTTTACTTTAGCCTTACTTGAAAAAGCGCCATCAATCATCGAAGCGTGGGATAGTTTATCAAGAAAAAAACTGGCCCTATCTTGTCCCGTTTCTTGGCTTAATGTCTGAAATAGCGCAACATTTGCTGAAAAACCACTGGTAAAAATTAAACAGCGAGGTTTATTTATCCACTGGCAAATCTTATCTTCTAAGGCTTTATGTGCATAATGAAAACCTGTCACTAAACTTGAAGCACTTGCACATAAACCAAACCTTGCAACACCTTCTTGCATAGCTTTATTTATGTCTTCGTGATTATTTAACCCTAAATAATCATTTGAAGAAAAATTTATATAGGGTTTACCCTCAACAAGTATTTGAGTACCTTGTTGCTGCGCTAAGTTTTCCGCTGTTTGTAAACAAACACGTTGTCGATATCGAGCTTGTGATTTTTGCGCGGTAAGTTGCCCAGCAATAAAGTCAAATGCCATTGTGATATTATTTCTTATTAATGGTTATTAATGGGCAGCGTCGTAAAATAACTCTTTGTGTTGTTCATTGACTAAAGACGTTGTCAGTACTTTATCTTGTGAAGCACTTTCATCAACAACAGTCTCAGTATTAATACCTAACTTTTTAAATAGTTGAGTATCAGTATCAGTTTCAGGGTTTTCAGCTGTCAATAATTTACAACCATAAAAGATTGAATTAGCGCCAGCAAGAAAGCACAGAGATTGCATTTGTTCATTCATTGCTGAACGACCTGCTGACAAGCGCACATGAGATTTTGGCATCATAATACGTGCAACAGCAATACAACGAATAAAATCAAAACTTTCTAAATCGTCAACATCGGCTAGCGGAGTACCTTCAACTTTCACTAACATGTTAATAGGCACACTTTCAGGCTGTTGTGGTAAGTTTGCTAATTGAATCAATAAAGAGGATCTGTCCACCGCTTTTTCACCTAAACCTACAATACCGCCACTACACACTTTCATGCCAGCACTTCGTACATTAGTTATGGTGTCTAATCTGTCTTGAAAGGTACGAGTGGTGATGATTTGATTATAATGCTCAGGTGACGTATCAAGGTTATGATTATAATAATCTAAACCGGCTTCTTGTAACTGCTCGGCTTGATTTTCATCTAACATACCTAAAGTCATACAAGATTCCATCCCCAACGCTTTAACACCTTTAATCATATCAAGTACGACTGGCATATCACGTGCTTTGGGATTACGCCAAGCGGCCCCCATACAAAAACGTGTAGAGCCCATAGCTTTAGCTTTTTGTGCGGCTTCTAATACTTTTTCTACTTCGAGTAAACGTTCTTTCTCTAAATCTGTTTTATTTCGAGCACTTTGCGAGCAATATTTGCAATCTTCAGGACAGGCACCGGTTTTAATAGACAATAATGTACTCACCTGTACTTCATTAGCATTAAAATGTTGACGATGAATTGTTTGAGCTTGAAACATTAAATCATTGAAAGGTAGATCAAATAAGGCTTTTACCTCTTTAAGATTCCAATTATGTCGAACGGGTGAATTTTCATTTGTTGACACGTTTTCTGTGGTTGTTTCTACTGAAGCTAAAGACATAATACTCGTTTGCATCTATATAATTTAACGGGTAGTCTAGCGTTCACTGCCTTAATGTCAACAACAAAAACGGTTTAGGGTTTACATATGAACAAAAAACGCACCAATAATATTGCATCTGAAGAAATTAACGCTAATTTACTGCAATTTGATAAAGAGCATGTGTGGCATCCATACACTTCCATGTCATCGCCCCTACCTTCTTATTTGGTAGAAAGTGCTAATGGCGTGTACATAAACCTTGCTAGTGGTGAATCACTTATTGATGGCATGTCATCTTGGTGGTCGGTTCTACACGGTTATAATCACCCTAAATTAAACTCAGCACTGCTTGAGCAATCAACCAAAATGTCGCATGTAATGTTTGGCGGTTTAACACATCCTAGCGCAATAACTTTGTGTGAAAAACTAATAGAGTTGACGCCACAAGGCTTAGATAAAGTCTTTCTTTGTGATTCTGGCTCGGTTTCTGTAGAAGTAGCTATGAAAATGGCATTGCAATATTGGCATAGTAAAGCTCATCAAGAACATATCCCATTAACAAAAACTAAATTACTCACCGTTAAAAATGGTTACCATGGTGATACTTTTGCAGCGATGTCTGTGTGTGACCCTGTTACGGGTATGCATCAAATTTTTGAACAAGTATTAATGCAAAACTATTTTGCGCCTGCACCTACTATTAAATTTGGTGAACATTGGCATAGTGATGACACGAAGGAACTCACCCAACTATTCAAACAACATCATCATGAATTAGCTGCCTTTATTATTGAGCCAATTGTACAAGGTACAGGTGGCATGCGTTTTTACCACCCTCAGTATTTGAAAACTTGTCGACAACTATGTGATCAATATAATGTTTTGCTTATTGTTGATGAAATTGCCACAGGGTTTGGCCGAACGGGAAAACTCTTTGCTTGCGAGTGGGCTGACATTAGTCCTGATATTATATGCCTTGGTAAAACGCTTACCGGCGGATACATGTCACTAGCTGCTACGTTATGCACAAGTGATATTGCTAGCATGATTAGTAATGGAGAAGCAGGATGCTTTATGCATGGGCCTACCTTTATGGGAAATGCACTCGCTTGTGCCGTTGCTAACGCAAGTATTGATTTATTGTTTGATAATAACTGGCAAGTGCAGGTGCAAACCATTGAAAATAAATTAAACGATATATTACTTCCCTTAAAAGCAAGTAATAGAGTAAAAGATGCCCGTGTATTGGGCTCTATTGGGGCAATTGAATGTTTGCAAGCGGTGAACGTAGCTGTAATACAAAAACGCTTTGTCGAACTAGGTGTCTGGATCCGCCCTTTTGGTACTCTTATCTATATTATTCCACCACTGATTATTAATGCTGAGCAATTAACTACCTTAGTTAATGCTATTTCAATTGTGTTAGATGAAGATGATTGTTTTATTTAACCTGAGCTTTGTTTAATAGATAGTTACACCATTGAAATATATGGATTAAATTACTTTGATATCTCTAGCTTGATAGTTTTACTTAATTCAAGGCAAATTTGCGCGTCAATAGCTA